>OGQP01000645.1_pt1 | contig 23228 bp, 34 predicted proteins | sample 1553251 | NCBI WGS metagenome assembly OGQP01 (sample SAMEA2580016, study PRJEB22360) | human gut metagenome | biome: human gut; feature: human-associated habitat; material: faeces | place: Denmark | collected 2008/2010 | reverse complement strand
ATGCTCAGGTGTCCGGCGATGCTTGGGTGTACGGCGATGCTAAGGTGTACGGCAATGCTCAGGTGTCCGGCGATGCTTGGGTGTACGGCGATGCTAAGGTGTACGGCAATGCTCAGGTGTCCGGCGATGCTCAGGTGTCCGGCGATGCTCAGGTGTCCGGCGATGCTAAGGTGTACGGCAATGCTAAGGTGTACGGCGATGCTCAGGTGTCCGGCGATGCTAAGGTGTCCGGCAATGCTCAGGTGTACGGCGATGCTCAGGTGTCCGGCAATGCTAAGGTGTCCGGCAATGCTCAGGTGTCCGGCGATGCTAAGGTGTCAAATAATAATGAACATTGTGGATTTGATTGTTTTGGGTCTGCTAATCGTCACACCCATGCCTATAAAACTCAATCAGGGAAAGTTGAAATCATCTGCGGATGCTTTCGGGGTTCTATTGAAGAGTTCGAGGAACAAGTCAAAAAGACACATCAGGGAAATGAATTCGAAAGGCAGTACATGGCTATTGCCGAAGTGATCAAGATCAAGTTAGGGCTAAAATAACGGCTATGGAAACTGAAAAAGAATTGGCACGGGCCTCGATGGAAAGGTCGAGAGCTCCGTATATAGCCTCTCAATCGTTTTTGACGCAGTTGAAAAAAACGCTGTTCCACGAAGAAACCAAAAAGCGGTTCGAGATGATGTTGGGGGAATACGCACCCTCTTTTATGCAGTCGATATTGTCGGCCACGACCAACAACAAGTTGCTGATGAAGGCCGACCCTACATCTATTATCCGATCCTCGCTGGTTGCGGCATACACTAATCTGTCGATCGACACCAATTTGGGGCAGGCCGCATTGGTGCCCTACGGCGGAGTCGCGCAATTCCAAATAATGAAGAACGGATATGTGCAGTTAGCCCACAGAACCGGCAATGTGGCGCGTATCCATGTGGCTAACGTGTACGAGGGTGACATAGAGGCAATAAATCCCTTTACGGGCGACATGCGCTTCAATCTGAACAATTCGGACAGGTCGATACTTAGCGGATTCGTCTCCTATCTGAAGCTGATGACCGGGGCGGACTTCTATCTGTACATGACGGTGGACGAATGCAAGGCTCACGGGGCAAAGTATTCAAAATCATTCTACAGGGAGAATGGATTGTGGCAAACGGATTTCGTCGCTATGGGGCAAAAGACGGTGCTGAAAAGCATAATCAAAAAGTGGTGCCCGATCAACCCGCAACAGCAACCCAAGATAACGGCGGCACTTAAATTCGACCAATCCGTGCCGAGCTCCGAAGACATAGAGTCCTGCGAGCCGATATATGTGGACGGAGTCGATGCCAAAGAGGCGGAGAAAAAGGAAGTAGATGATATTGTAGCAGAAATTACGAATGAATAATGGAAGAAGACAAGGTCTTGATTAGGCTGAAAACTTATGCCATGATGTCTGGCATTACCTACAACGGCGTCAAGAAAAGAATCGCATTGGGGAAGCTGAAGGCCGAGAATATAGACGGTGTATTGTTTATCGATATATCCAAATATCCCGTCCTGCCTTCGGCGAGAATACGTAAAAAACTGGATAAAGAATACTGATATGGAAGGAGAACCCAAAACAATAGACAAGTGCTTCGACAAATTTGCCCAGTGGGCGGATTGGAGCGAAAAGGACCCGCTCAGAGAGATAATATTCGTTATCTGTACTCATATTATCGGGCTGCTGTTCATCGTATTGTCTCCCATAATCGCAATGATTGCGGCCCACTCGTACACCAACGCACAAAGGGAGCAAGAAGCCAAAGAAGATGAGGAATTATTAGAATGGTGGAGAAGAGAAAGGGAGGAAGAATACGTAAAATGGGTGAGAGGGCGAAAGTAAAATGCGAGACATGCCGATTCATCCAAGACGTGGAGCAGGGGATAGGGTATTGCCCTGTAATCAAAATGCTATCTCCGGTACATAGCGAGAAAATTTGCGTGCATCACGTGTCGTGATTTGATGTAGAAACGATGAAGTTCATAATTGCCAAATACTATGTTAACCCGAAGGGAATGCCGGATGATGTAACGGAAGTATGGGAAATAATATATCCCCATTACCATAGCATCATAAGCGCGCGAGAGGGGCGGGAGATTATCCGGGAGAACGGATTGGTGTTAGCAGTGAGCAATCGGTATGGCAAGGTATGGGAGATACCTGGCAAGCCTTTAACGAAGATAAAAATTTAGGAGACATGATAAAGGGGGGATACATATTGCAGCCGCGCTGCATACAGGAGGGGAGCATGGCGCACAATCCGCCGGTAGACAGAGAGCTGTGGCAATACTTTCTGCGAAGTGTAAACTACTATAAGCACGACCTTATGCCTCGGGGATCGGGGTTCTTCCGACTGGAGGACATACAGGAAGATTTGAGCTGGAAAGTCGGTTTCAGGAAGATGAAATACTCGAAATCTCAGCTCTCGAAATCCATCCGGCGGATGAGAGATGCAGGCGTCGCTACCGTTACGAAGGAAACGGGCGGAATGATTGTAACCATCTGTAAATACGATTATTATCAGGACCCGAATAACTACGAAGGAAATCCCTTTTATGAAGGAAACAATGGCGGGATAATGAAAGGTAGTGAAACGCTTGACACGAAGGAAACAGAAGGTGTAAGCTTAAATGACTGTGGAACAGTAGGAATAGAGGGGGTGTGCGAAGATCGAAGGAAACGGTATGTCGAGCATGAAGGAAACGCGAAGGCAACAACGAAAGATGACCAATATATAAAGAATTATAAGAAAGAAAAGAATAATACACACACACAGTATAAACTGAAAAATATACAGAACACCTCGTGCGCGCGCGAGGAAGGCGAGGACGGCATGGAGAGATGGGCGGAGTCATCGAAAAAACTGCTCGTGAAAAACGTGAGAGAGTGGATAGCCCAGTATACGCCCTCGGTGGCGCTCATGGAGTTTCCGTTGACAGACCGTCAGATACTGGGGATTTTCGAGCGCATGACTCCGGACGATTTGAAGCGGCTACTTATAGCCATGTGCAACAAGGGGGCCACAAAACGAAATAGAAGTGCCTATTTTACGCTTTTGGCATTCGAGGGTAGGGATTATATTATCAAGCAGAGAAAATTGAAAATTGCCACCAAAGAAGGCCGAATACGAGGGTTCAGGGGATAGACAAATTATGTTATCAAAACCGATATGTTGATATGGGACGACGATTTTATGATACGACTTTGATTATGGCAGGCAAAATCTGCCCTTACTGCGGACAGCCGACGGAGTATGTCGATAGCGCTGCCGTCTATCACGGGATCAGCTACGGAATGATCTACCTGTGCCGCAAGTGCGACGCTTACGTGGGCGTTCACCGGGGTACGGACAAGGCGCTCGGCCGACTGGCTAACCGATCTCTTCGCGAGTGGAAAAAACGGGCTCATTACTATTTCGACCCGATTTCCCGTACACCGCTTATCAACCGGATATGGCCGAAATACATTCCGGGCATATCGAACCGGAACAAGGCTTACCGATGGCTGGCCGCACAAATGGGTGTAGAGCCGGAAGTATGCCACATAGGCATGTTCGACGAATTTCAGTGCGAGTGCGTCGTGGCTATATGTAAGGACGCAATGAAGAAATTGGGGAGTAAAAACGATTGAGCCATGAAAAGCGAAAGAGCAAAAGAAATCATCGAAAGTGATATGGGGTATATGACTGAAGGCGGTTGGATTTTCGATGTGGTTGATAGAGTAACTGCTTATCAGGCTGTAGAGCTTGCCGAGCAGGAGGCAGAAGAAAGGGTATATGAAAAATTGACTCGTTGGAATGATCCGAAAAACCGTCCGCCTTACGGCGTGTCGGTATTGATAAAAGTGTTCTGTGTAGGTGGAGAGAAGATATATCTTGGTAATATTGAGATAGATAACGTATGGGTGACAGATGGCGGGTTGATATTTACCGATGATGCTAAGAATGACGATGAATATGTTGTCGGCTGGCGTGAAATATTATAGAATCAGTCTTTAAAAACTTGGAAGAAATGAAACTGACGAAAAAAGAGGAGTGGATAATAGCCTACCTCAAAGACAAAGATTATGTGTCCCCGTCGGTAATAGGTTTGGAACACGCTCGAACCTTCGGATATAGAGGAGCGCACCATAGCTGTTGGGCTTCCCCTATCTGCTTGCGACTGGTACGAAAGGGGGTCTTGATACGAAACGACAGGGGGCATTACAAACTGAAGCCATGACCCACGCGTCTCTTTTTTCCGGTATCGGCGGCTTCGATCTGGCCGCAGAATGGGCAGGTTGGACTAACGTGTTCAACTGCGAGATCGACCCGTTTTGCCGTAAGGTTCTAAAATTCCATTTTCCGAAAGCAGCGCAATATGAAGACATCCGAACAACTGACTTTACCGTTTGGCGAGACCGTATCGACGTTCTCACCGGCGGACTCCCTTGCCAGCCGTTCAGCGTCGCCGGAAAACGCAAAGGGACGGGAGATGACCGCTATCTCTGGCCGGAGATGCTTGGAGCTATTCGGGAGATTCGTCCCCGCTGGGTCGTGGGCGAAAACGTTCCCGGAATTATTGATTGGTCGGAGGGACTGGTTTTCGAGCAGGTGTGTTCTGACATGGAAAATGAGGGCTACGAAGTCCAACCGTTCGTACTTCCGGCTTGCGGTGTCGACGCTCCCCATCGCAGGGACAGGGTGTGGTTTGTTGCCCACCGTGCAGACTCAGGGTCTGAAGGTATGTGTCGAAGGGAAGACGGTCTTCATGCCGATGCAGCTCCTGCATACGCCGACAGCCAACGACGCAAGAAACGTTTCACTCCCGCCGAGTCAGGCCAAAAGAGATGGCGGAATGGTGAAAATGGCTATGCGGAGCGACGAATACCGGACTGGCTCGGGTTCCCGACTCAATCCCCTGTTTATCGCCGAGATGATGGGTTTCCCGGTGGATTGGACGGCATTACCTTTCCAAGTTGGTGCAGGGAATCCGTCAAAGCCTACGGCAACGCCATAGTTCCGCAGGTAGCACTGCGGATATTCGAGACGATTGCTGAGTATGAAGCCAAAGGAATAAAAAATGACAACCGACAAGAAAATACTTGATGCCTGTTGTGGCAATAGAATGATGTGGTTTGATAAAGCAGATCCGGATACGATTTACATGGATATTCGAGACGCAGAATTTATAGCATGTGACGGTAGACGTGTTCGAATACATCCGGATCTGATCGCTGATTTTCGGGATATGCCTTTTGATGACTGCTGTTTCAAACTGGTGGTATTCGATCCTCCGCATTTTAACCGGTTAGGAGTCAATAGTTATACGGCACAAAAGTATGGCAGATTATTTCCGACGTGGGAAACTGACATAAAACAAGGCTTCGACGAATGTATGCGGGTTCTTGAACCGTTCGGGATATTAATCTTCAAATGGAACGAGTCTCAAATTCCGGTCAGCAGACTGCTGGAAATTTTCGGACAGGAACCCTTGTTCGGCCACAGGTCCGGTAAAGCCTCCAAAACCCACTGGATGTGCTTTATGAAAAAATAATGAAAAACAAAAAGCAATGTACAAGACATTATGTGACATTAAATTGTCGAAGGAGAATTGCAACTACCAAGAGGAAATCCGCCAATTTCTTTAAGAAAATCTGCCTCGACGAGTCTAAGCAGCGCGAGGAAATAGCCCGCAAGGTAATCGATGACAAGAATAGGGAAATTGAAAAATTGAAGCTAAACGATTACGAACCCCGATGCGAATAGGTATAGTAGATGTGGATGGTCATCACTTCCCGAATCTTGCGCTGATGAAGCTTTCGGCGTGGCATAAGTCTGAGGGCGAATCGGTCGAGTTTGCCGATGCGATGTTCGGCAGCTACGACAGGGTGTATATGTCGAAGGTCTTCACGTTCACGCCCGACTGTTCGGATTATTACCCTTGCGAAGTGGTGAAGGCCGGGACAGGTTATCGAGACTACACGACGACACTGCCGGAATCTATCGAGCATATGTGCCCTGATTATTCGCTTTACGGAGTGGATGAAGCCTACGGTTTCCTTACCCGAGGTTGTCCGAATCATTGTCCGTGGTGTATCGTTCCGCATAAAGAAGGTTCGATACGTCCGGCATCGCCGATACGCGAATTCATCGGCAACAAACGCCGGGCCGTACTGCTCGACAACAATGTGCTGGCATCCGATTTCGGATTGGAACAGATCGAGGAAATCGTCCGCATGGGTATCGCGGTGGACTTCAATCAAGGGCTGGATGCCCGGCGAGCTTGTGATGACCCTTACATTCTCGATTTGCTGTCACGGGTGAAATGGATTCGACATATCCGGTTCGCTTGCGATACACGCGCCCAGATAGAACCTGTGCTGAAGTGTATTCGGGAGCTTGAGCAGCGGGGGGTCAACAGACATCGTTTTTTTGTCTATTGCCTTGTCAAAGAAATTGATGATGCGTTGTACAGATTGAACATTTTCCGTGAAATGCACATCAACCCATTCGCCCAGCCGTACCGGGATTTTGATAACAAGATCAGACCGACAGTTGAGCAGCGTCGGGTTGCCCATTGGTGCAACAAGAAGTCCGTTTTTTATAGCTGTGAATTTAAAAATTTCAGATTATGAAAACATTACATGAAGTAGCCGAGGAAATTTGCCCGTATCGTTTGGAAGATTACGATCCGGCAATCGACGATATTCTGGATGAATGTTTACACGACAGTTGGATAGTAGGGTTCATTGCCGGCGCTCAATGGAGGGAGGAGAATCCGGTTGCGGCCGGTTCTGTGTCCGACTCCATAGAGCTATGCGGCCTTCTGTGGGACACAGAGAATTTGGCCATAGGCGGTTACGAGAAGGACGGCCATCATTACTACACATGGCAGGAGGCGATGGAGGCCGCGAAGTCCGTCGGGAAGCGCTTGCCGACCCGGGAGGAATGGAAGGCATTATGCGATCTCGGCTCGACTTGGGACGACGAGCGCAAGGGCCGTTGGTTCGGGGGCAACCACGACTCGGACCACAAGGGATCATTATTCCTGCCTGCTGCGGGCCTGAAACGTGGCAAGCTCGGCGAGTTGGCCAGCACGAGCTCCAGCGGCCACTATTGGACATCGTTGCCGGGCTACGGAAGCTACGGCCTCGCGGACAACCTCTACTTCAGCTCGGGCACCGTCTTCCCGCAGTGCAGCGACAATAGCACCCTCGGCTTCAGCGTGCGTTGCGTGCGGGACAAATGACCGCTTCATCCTCCAGTTGTCAAATAATAATTGACAACTGAACCTTTAAAAAACATTAAACACTTTAAAGAATGAGCTATGAAAATGATCCCTGATGCAGACATAGTTTGGGATAAAAGAGAACAATCCCGCATCGAGGCCCAAATCAAAAAGCAGCAAGAGTTGAAGCTGATCGGACGCATGAAGAAGGTACCGGGGCACACTCTGTTCTCTTTCAACTACAAAACAGGCGAGATCAAGCCGGCCGATGTGATTCGGGAGTGTGCGATGGGCTTTGACGGATTGCCGGTCTACAAGGAGAGAATAGTGGTGGAGAAGGATTGCTACTACGAACAGGCGCTGAATGTCAAGAATTTTGTAAAACGATTGAAACGGAGAATCAAATGAAAACACCAGAAGAAACTGCCCAAATAGAATCAGTAAAAACCCAAGAATATGAAAAAGATGATGTTTAACGACCGTTACGGCCTGACGCAGGCGGTTATCAGTGGTCGAAAGACGGTGACAAGGCGCGTAGTAAAAGATGCTTGGTGGCCGATTTATAAAATAGAGGCTGAAGAGATAAAAGGTGATATTATCCATGTGATAGCCAATAATGGGAAGCTTGTGATTGAGCACAAGTGCCCCTATAAGATTGGAGAGATCGTGGCGGTGGCTCAAAGATATGATAGCTTCTTGCACCCCAACAATGGAGTGATTGAGCACGATTATCAGACCACCGCACTTGCGTCAAAAGGTTGGGATAACAAAATGTTTGTTAAGGCTGATCTGATGCCCCACCAAATACAGATTAGAGACCTTCGGATTGAGCGCTTGCAGGATATTTCGGACATTGATTGCATAAAAGAAGGGATTAGACATGCATACGCAGAATCTATATTAGGTATGCATGGATATATTGATTGTGAAGGAACCGGTTTGTGGTTTAATACGCCCCGCGAAGCTTTCGCCTCGCTGATCGACAAGGTGTCGGGACGGGGAACATGGGATCGCAATCCTTTTGTTTGGCGAATCGAGTTTGAACTGGTGAAGTGATGGAAACAGAATTCAAAGGCACTCCGGGGCCGTGGAAGGTAGGAGAATATCCGGATAACGATGTGGTTTTTGGTCCTGATAACAACGGTATTGCGTGGATTGAAGATACAACCGCATCAGGTGAAGAAGAAGCCAACACCCGCCTGATCGCTGCCGCACCGGAAATGCTGGCGGCATTACAGGAAATTGTTCGCCAACATGGTTTGGACGCAGATAACACTCTATTACCCCCTATTCCTAATAGATGGATGGATGCCATATCAAAAGCCGAGAAGGCAATCAATAAAGCATTGGGACGATGACGATACCGGAATAATTCCTTATATTTAGCAGTGTGAAAGAATTGTGGCACACTTTTATAAGGAAAGTAATCATTAAATTAAAACGCAGAGACATGAAAACGATTCTAATGATTGCATTGATGTGGCTGGCAGCGCCGCCGACCACACAAAAACAGACCATTTATAGGGATGGTAGAAATGTCGGACGAGTGGAAATAGAGCGGGACAATATCCGTGTGTATGATGAGCAGGGACGGCTGAAAATGAGAGGAAAGAAGCAAAAAGGGGTTATCAAGCTATACGATAAGAACGGTAAGTACATAGGTCAGATAAAAGACAGTGACCTGTCATTTTGAGTTGTGATTTGATGTAGAAACGATGAATTCATGGATAACGAGGATAAAATAACAATTCTATGCGAGTTACGGACAGACTTGGTCCCTGACCGGTGTATTCGGGAATTTGCCCGGAGGGATGGAGGAAACGGAATGAGTATCAAATTCTTTCTGACATCCTTGAAGGGAAGGAAAAACGGCAATGATTATGGACTGAAGATACAGACCGAGGATAATCAGACGATTTGGGTGGGAACCGGACGGCTGATTTTTAAGAATGGGAAAAAAATGATTTGATTGAAAATGGAGAAAGAATTAGACACGATACTTGCTACAATGCAGGTAACCAAGTCCAATGTGAAAGGAAGGCATTGGATGGTGACAGGGCACGAATACGAGGCCCTGCACAAAATGTTCGATAAGATATACAAGGTACTCGACGACGGGACGGATAAGGTGGGCGAGATATTCCGCCAGCTCAGAATGATTCCTCCGTTCAGCATGGGGTTGTGTATTTCTGAATCCAAAGTGGAAGACGAGAAATTAATCATGCCGACATGGGACATGGTAGCAAAAACACGCGATGAGATAGACAAAATCATCGCGCTCGTCCATGAAGGATGCTATGCCGATAAATTCGACCCGACTACCGAGAACGATCTGCTCAATATCACAAGCCAGTTGAGATTTTGGGTGATGCACCTGAACTCACTGTTGGGTGACATGAAAGGAAGCTCATCTATATAATTTCATGGTACGGTGAGGTTCTTAATGTCGAAATAAACGAATTCCTCACCTTTTTGTGTCTTGACTTTTTCGACAACGGCCCTGAAAATGTCCTTGTCGTTGAATCCGTACCTTTTCTGCAATATATCCTGAAAGGGCTTGATCGGATTGTCCCAGTCGGCCAAAGAAGTGGATAGCCCGAATACATAGTGTACTTCGTATGGAGGTTCGGGCAGCACTATGTCGGGCAGCTTCAATAGGCACTCCGTCGTATAGGCATCATACATGGAGGTGCGGAATCTCTTACCCTGCCATGCTCGGTTTACGGTCAGCGGTTTAACGAATATTTTCGGCATATCAGAATGTGATAAAAGAGTAACTGATTCCGGCTCCTATATAAGGCTTTACCCCTTGAGGCGTGAGAGCATACCCGGCGCTCACGCCGATTCCCCAGCGCTTAGGTTTGCCGGGAACCTCGACCCGCTGGACGACCGTATTCGTCACGGTCTGCGTTTTTCGGAAAATATCGAGCGTATCGAGCGACGCGCGGAAGCCGGACACGACGGCCCGGTAATCTTCCCCTTCATACACATTTCGGGAAATCGGGACCAGTACCGGGACTTCCACCGTATCGCCCGGAACTTTCAGCAACACCGTATCGACACGGGTCAGGTAGCGGACTTTGGGAACGAGGACAGTTTCCCGGACCGTGTCGCGCACGACCACCGTGTCCGTCCGGTGGATCTTGACGATCTCCGGCTTCACACTCCGTCGCCCCAGCAGAAATGCGGCTGCAATCAGGGCTAAAGCTATAACAACGTTTTTCATGTTTCAGTAAAATAAAAATGCCCGAACCTATCCGCCCGGGCATAAAAAAGGCGGTAACTCCGAATATTGGAATTACCGCTTTCTACATCAAATCACAACTTTACCCAAAACAATAGCTAACGCCATTCATATGTCGATACAAACATAGGAAATTTTATCTCACGCCCTGTTTTTATATATTTATGGAATCAGGCGGAGTATAACTCAAACTTATAATTTCCAGGCATTTGTTGGTGGAGTACACAAGATATTATGAACCGGGGGGCGCAATGCCCCCCCCGGTTCTCGGTAATTCCAATATGTCAAAGAACCGCTGCGAATGTCTACATCATGTCGCGCCACGCCTCGGGCTTTCGGTTGTAGAGGTAGTTCAAATCCCGTTCATGGGTTTTGGCCTCTATTTCGAAAGGATTACCCTCGTAGCCGTGGCATATCCATTGCCAGATATATCGGCAGTAATACAGGAAATATCCATGACAGTCTTTGGCTTGGGCCGCATGGATCGATTCGTGATTGACGGTAACGGTGCTAAGGGGCTTGAACTTTTTGCGCGCGAATATGACCCCGAACAGCATCATGGCCTTATATCCGCGAAACGGGATCAGGGAGTTGTAGATGATTTTCATTTCCGAATCGTGATGTAAATATCTTCGCCTCGGGAGTCGGCCTCGTCGAGAATGTCGAGCAGGCGGAAGAGTGTAGCCCGGGAGTTGATGACCTGTCCTTTTACCTTGTTATCTCCCACTAATATACAGCCTTCCGTGTCGGCCGGCGTGTTCCCCGAATGAATGAGTATTCCTTCAAAGTGAGGTACATCCAGCAGCAGGGGGACATTGCGGTCTCCGTAGCGAGGCGAGAACTTGGACGACTGGGTCATGGTGATTCGATAGCGACCGTAAGGGATAGCCGTCTTGCCGTTTATCTTGACTTCCTGACCGTCGAATACGCCATTGGCGTTGGCATCCCGATCGGCATCTTCCAGCGTATCGCACTCGAAGGATGCCGACGGGATGCTTAAACGCCCGATGGTATAAGTGGGCGCGAAATAGATTCGCCTCAGAGATAGAAGCATGGCTATTGCAGAATACCGGCGGTTTTCAGAGCGTTTGCCAGCAGGACCAGGTTGCCTGCACGCCTTCGGCCGTGTCCGATGCACCCCATGTGGGCGTGGTCTGCGGTGTAACCAGTTTGGCGGTAACGTCCGACGCGAGTTTTGCCAGAGTAACTTTTGCGTTCCCGATAGTCGGATTCGGGTAGCTTCCGGTCAAATCGCCGCCAGCAGCGCCGGACGGAGTTGCGCCGCCCCCTTCGATGGACTCGAAGTTTTCGTTGATTTTGTTGGCCATCCTGTCGATGCTCGGGATAGGAGGCAGATCGGATTTGGTGATTTTCTTAATCATAGCAATAAAGTTTAATTAGTGTGAGAGCCAATGTATCTGGGCAAAATGTACTGAATGTTTTTTGAGATTACGTGCAATTTGCTTCTGAGAAAAGATTCTGAGATGCTGGAGTCTTTTCTCAGTTCGCAGACGATGGACCCGACCCAGTCGTGCTGGTTGTCGCTCATACGGTATATCCCTAATATGGAGCTGCCGTGAGAGGAAAAGAGCGAACGGGCATACATATCGTCCATTTGCGTCTCGATGTCGGATATGTGGATGTACGGATTACGGTTCAGGTCCGCACAGAATTTGGACATGTCCGACATGCTTATGTCATGGATATATTGTTTCATCCCGTCGATGCCTTTACGCTTCACCTCGAAGTAGATCGAAACGTAAGCCTCGTTGCCCAGCGGGTGAGGCTGGATAATATATACCCTGTCGGCATCCAGCGTGTACAGTATGTCCCACAGTTCGCCGAACACGATTGCCGAATTGTCTACCCGACGCAGGGAAGTTTCCGACATATCCTGCTTTATCTGGGATATTTTCAGGTCGGTCATCTTGTCCCGTCGGTACTGGTTGTATTTGAACCATGCGGTTATGATGGTGCCGATGGCCGCTATGATCGCTGCGATGTATTCCATTGTGCTGATTGTTATACCACTTTGCCGTAGGTTATCTCTACCAAATAATCGACTTGTTCCTGAACTGAAGCCAAACCGCCTGTGAAATCGGCCATAACTTGGTATATCGATGACGGATTGACATAGGTAAAAAATGTATAGTTATTATTACTTTGGCTGTTAACGGGCACGATAGCCAAAGTCGCTTTGGTGGAATAGTTCGTGAACTTAGCGTACCCGCGAAAAGCGATAGGCGCATATTGGGAGTACGTTCCCGGGAATTGAGTCGAGGCATAGTTGTCCAGTACAACAGTCGCAGGCCCAAATTTATTGGTATACGATCCTTTGACGAGCTTCTTGACAACGGGAGCATCGTTGAAATGTGTCGCGTCTAATTGTTGTTCAAAATAGACGTTCTGTCCGAAATCGCTGTTTTCCGCAAAGCAACTCCACGGGGAGAATGTGGATGCTGAAGCTGTATTGGAAGTACGATAGAAAGAAGGGCCGGCATATGATGTCGAGTAGAAAATGGTAACGAACTGTATGATTTTATCGGTAAGTACTATTTGAAGTCCTCCGCCTCCTTGAGGCATAGGAGCGTTCGTCGTCGATGCGGCAAATTGGAAAAAGCACGTGCCCTCTGAAATAAGCGTATTCAGATTAGTGGTATTAACTTTCTTCATACTTCCATTCTCCACAGCCGAATCGACATACCCTTTTGTAGCCGGGTTGTATTCTCCGGTCGGCACGTAGACCGTTGTATTCTTTTTCGACAAATAATCGGATGGATTGAAGTTACCCGAGTCCCAAATCTGGCTCCAACCGGACCACGTTGTACCGCTTCGACCTCTTGTCCACCACTTGTCGCCTGCATAGCAGAACTGTTTGCGGAAATTGGGGTTATTGCCATAAGCGATAGTAAATCCATTGCACCAACTATCTGCAACCGGAGCGTTCGCCGCGTTGTGTGCGCCGACAAAGAAGGCATTGTTCGGGGCATTGTTCAAATCCGAGAGCTGAGCGGCATTGAAATCAAATTTAGAATCAGGATTAAAGTTCTTGGCATCCCAAACCTTATATTCATTAGTCCCGTCATGGCGCATAATATCATTTACAGATATGATAAGAGCGTCATATAAATTAGCACCTAAAACCGTTCTTGGGGATTCTGAATCTCCGAATACAATCCTACCGACAATATTTCTATTTGATTCCTGAATCCTATAAGACTGTGGCAGAATAATATCCCCAGCCATCGTACCACCCGAAAGCGGCAGGTAATTGTCCGGGTTGAAATCATTTGATTTCCAGATTTTAACCCAGTCGCTCCAAGATTTCAGACTTTGCCGGAAACGGACAAAAACGGACGGATTGACATTGCCCGCAGAGTACCCCAATGCCAACTGTATCCAATTACCGGCTCGCCCGGTTCCTTCGACGACAATGACGCTGCCGTAAGAAGTAGGCGTGTTCTGCGTAGTCGCATCGTAGGTGTAAAAACCGTAAGTCGTGGCGTTATTCAAGTTAGCAATAGCACCCCGGTTCACAATATACTGTTCAGCCAGTTTTGCGGCTGTCACGGCACCGTCGGCGATCTTTGCGGTTGTCACTTTCCCGGTGCCGATAGTCGGGTTAGGATAGGTCCCGGTCAAATCGCCGCCAGCAGCGCCGGACGGAGGCAGGGAGCTCGGAACATCCGGAATAACTCCTTCTGCGATCTTTGCGGCTGTCACGGCACCGTCGGCGATCATATCGGTAGTTATGGGCGGAATACCTTGCGCGGCATTCTTGAGCTCGGCGACATAGTCGTCGGTCAGTGGCTCCGAGGTAATCAGGTCGTCGCCCGTGGATGTGCTGTTGGCGATAAACGTATATTCGACATACGCATTGAATGTGGAGCCGTTCTCCAATATGCGCGGCGTGGTCTGCTGAACGACCGAGTGCAGATAGGTATTGGCAGGAATGACATCCCCCGCAGCATAGGAATATAGCTGCTTGTTATGGAGTACGATGCCGGGAGTATATCCGCCTTCCGTTTTGTCGAAGCCGTAGATAATGGCCGTAGTCTTTCCGAACATATTGATAGCGGCCTTGAGCTCTACTATATTCTGAGACAAAACGGCCAAGTCGGTTATAAATACCGGATTGCCGATATTTTCGGCGTATTGCATTTCGCGTATGGGTTTCAGTGCCATAGAGGTAGATTTATATGTAGTCGAACTTCATTACGATATGGTAGGTGAACGTAACCGTCCGAAGCGAGGATGTGGTTATGTTCATGTATAGCTTGTCGTTCTTCTCATACGTGTAGGCCGTAATCTCCATATTGATCTCGCCCACATACTTGGACATTCCGCCGGTGAGTGGGATTTCCATGCCGATAATAGTGCCGGTTCCCGACGCGTTATCCTCATATTGGCCGGTCAAATATCCTTCTATGCCGATCAGATGCTTCCCGGTCATGTCGTCCGCGAGTTCGACGGTACCCAAAGTAGTTATGTTGAAAGCCGCGGCCGACTTATACTGGTAAAAGACAGGTCTGCCGTTGAATTTTCGGGTAAGAGACTGGGTGGGAGAAGCGAAATTGTTCGGGAAAAATTCTGCGACGCATCGCCATGTACTCCAGCCGCCCGAGGGATAGCCGCGCATATTTCTGATAAACAAAGGCGGGGTGGTGGTAGCCCATGGGGCTCCGGCGCGCCAACTTACCGGCATGGCGATTTGGGTAACACCCGAAGGGGTTACGTAGAAACTGTTTGAAAAGGTAATCCCGACAAAGTCACAGGTGGCCAGCGGAGGCGTATTCTCCGAGCCGGAAGGAGCATAGAATAAGCGGTTATGTAGAGCGCTGTTGCAGTCGCTCACTTTGGTAATCATCCCGTTCAGAATATTTCCCGGCACATCGGGGTCCAATTTTTCCGAGGTCACGGCCTCGTCGGCAATCTTGTCGGTCGTTACCTTTCCGTCGCCGATAGTCGGGTTAGGATAGGTCCCGGCCAAATCGCCGCCGGCAGGACCGGTAGGCGTAGTAGCTCCCGGGATAACGCCGTCGGCTAATTTATCCGATGTAACCGATTTGTCCTTGAGCATGTCGGTTACGATCATCTGAGGGCCGATAGGAGCGCTTTTGAGCTTCATCACATAGTCGTCGGTCAGTGGCTCCGAGGTAATCAGATCGTCGCCCGTGTCCACATCGTTGGCGACAAATTCGTAGCGCTTGAAGGCGTTATATATTACGCCGTTTTCAGCCACTCGTTCTCCGTACAGTATTTCCCGGCTGTGCAGGTATGATCCGGCGGGGATGCTCTCACCGGGGTAGGAGTACATGACACCTTTATATAATATGATGCCGGGAGTATACGTGCCGTCCTCGTTCTTGTCGAAGCCGTGCAGTATGGCGATGTTCTGGCCGAACAGATTGATCGCGGCTTTCAGGTAGTTTATCTGACGCGGCAGATTGGACAGGTCCGTGATGAACACGGGATTGCCCGTGCCGTCCTGAAATAGCATATCGTAAATGGGGTCGAGTGCCATGTCAATATGTTTTAATGGTGTATTTGATTCCGTATATTATGAGCGAGTTAAGCGTTGCGAGGAAGTCCCACCACACATCGGACATGGGCGCATCGTTCGTTTGGATGGTCCCGTCCGACAGATTCTGGAAGTACATCTGGCCGTTGCCTACGAGTCCGAATCCCTGCGTCGTGCCGTATATGGTATGGTAGGAGCCTTTCTCTATTCCCTCTATTTCCTGCATGCTCCACGTGTTTCCGTTGTCTTTGCTGACGAACATAGAGCGGTAGAAGGGAAATGTGCGGAACGACCCGTCCTGCGGAACGTAGGTAACGGACTTGCATACGTATTCCGGCAGAATGGGAGAGGATGAGGCGACAGGCTCGTAGTCGGGGGATGCCGCATAGGCCGATCCCTTGCCGACGAATACGAGACGAGTCCCCGTAGAATCGGCTGCGCAATAGTAATACAGTCCATAGGGGAGCGATTTGACGGACGAGTTGACGATTTGGCAGTTATTGTCAAGCTCGACGAGCTCCATTTGGGAATCGTTCATAAAAACGAATCCGTCTTTGTACGGGCACAGCGATGTATAGGATGAGCCGATTCCTTCGAGCGGTTTCCAAGTTTGAGTCCCGTTCAGAAGGTCCAGATACATCGCCATCGGTTGCAGCCCGTCTCCAATGGCAATGGCGTAGTGGTTGTCTATCGACACATTCGACAGGTAGCTGCCGACGACTTTCGTGTAGTCCCCTTCCGGAAAATCGACCGCCTTCCACGTCTTGCCCATATCGAAAGACATAGCCGATATGCCGTCCCCGATAGCGATGATAGGCCGGGTTTGGGCCGAGCCCTTGATAGAATAGGTGATGCTCTTGTAAAGCGCCGTATTGCTCGCGTTGTTGGGCAGAACGACCGTTTTATAGGATAGCCAGTTGTTATTGGTTATGTAGGCGGTCTTGTCGCTTATGGCGATAGTAGGTCCTCCCGGGACGGATACGGCGTTATAGATGACAGCTCCGCTGTACTGAAGCTCGACGGGAACGCTGACGATAGTCTCGTTGGACGTAGCGCCCTGAAATCCCCAGTAGACCGGGGCGTTTTCGCTTCCTTCGGTATACAGGTACACTTGTTTCGACTCGTCGTCGGGGTACGAATCGTACAGGTACATCTGGTTCAGGCTCGAATTGGAGATGATGATCTCTCCGTATTGCCCGAAAAGATGATTGAGGACATTGGAAACGTTGCTGATGTTCGGCTCGCACGATGCGATCATGTAGTACTTCCGCCTCTGCGCGTCGTATTCGTTCCATTTGGGTTGCAGCGGATAAAGGCATGCCAACAGGAATTTGTACATCTGATTGAGGGCCGGCAGCGTCTTTTCGTCCCCGTATGTGACGGCATAATTGGGCCGGAGTATCTGATAAATCAGATTGGGTATATCGACAGCTCTGAATTTCATACTACACCGATTCGAAGATGGTTATGGGACTATCCGCCGTAAAGTCGGAAATATTGTCGTTGAAATTGAAATATCCGGCGTACAGGTAGATGATTCCCTGATAGGGGTTGGATGCCACGTCGTCCGGAACATACGGGACGTACTTGCCCTCGCCTTCGGATGTGTCCCACCGGTTGATGGTAACGCCGTCGAAAAAGGCGTCCCTTACGCCCGTAATATCCTTGATGGCCGACTCGATGTCATTGATATAAAGAGCCGAGCGATTGAGGCGCTGCATCTGGAACTGGTCGAGCAGCGCTTTGATGTTATCCTGAATGGCTATCAGGTTGTAGTCGCGCGAGTATCTGACGTACAGGTGAGCGCAGTCGAACCGGTCGGGGACCTGACTGAATACCGTCACAGCGATACCCACCGGCTCCCAGTTTTTCATGTAGCCTTTGAATGCGTCGAGTTGCTGCGTCGTGAGCGGAATCAGGTTGTTGTCCGAATCCGTCGTGGCTACTTTCAGATATATTTCCCCGTTATCCGGGACGGATGTATATACCTGCTTGATAATCTGTTTGCTGGTGTCTGTCTCGGCATATCCCATCGCTAATGTTTCGTCGTTCACTACGACCAAATCGTCGCCCTCCTGATAGGCCAGCGCCTTATCGATATAGTATTGCTGGCCCATGACGCGCAGCGAGCGGGCGGCCGTCTCTATGATGGTATTCGAGCGGCCGATTTCTCCGGTCAGGATGTCGATGATCGTGGAGAATACGTCTACGAACCGGGTCCAGATTGCCGAGGCGCTGGAGTTGAGATTCGGCAGGATATTGGCCAGATAGGCTTTTATCTGATTAGCTGTTTGACTTGCCATTTTGGGTCATTGTATTTACGAGGTTATTGATCTGATTTTGCAAATCTTCTTCCGACAGGCGGGTGGAATAGAACGGATATTGACCGGCCCACAATACGCAGGCATTGTTGACGATAGGTATGCCCGTTATGTCGAGCTGAGTCCCGAAAGGTATCTCGGCGGTATAGCTTTCTATGCCGTTTAGCTCCATGAGCTTGTCGAGCACGACGATAGACCCCGATACGTTGTAGCATATATCGTAGATAGTCTGGAATGCCTGAACCTGATAGGATGCCATAGCTTGTTATTCGTTATAGATGACCGACCCGTCCGTGGAGAATATGTTTTGCCATCCCGAGCGGATCGTTTTCTCGTCTACGTATTTGGCCCCGTCTTCATATATCTGCCCGATCCCTTCGGTAAGGAGCAGATCGAAGTCCCCCGGAGCCAGATTGGGATATAGCTCGTCGAGGGCCACGCCGATGTGCGCCTTCGTGATGTTCACGGCACGCTTGATAAGGATCAGAGCGCCGTTTTGGTTCGAGCACCGATCCGTCATGGCGAAATCGCCGTCGGCGATGACAATGTCGTTTACCTTAGTGTCCCATCGTATGTCTTTCATTGTACTATGTCTTCGTTTTGGTATTCATCGTCGGAGAATTGAGAGAAGGAGCCCGTGAATCCGGGAGTAGGGGAGCTTGTCGGTCCGCCTCCGGATGGGGCTGTGTGCGTGTGGGAGTTGACGAACTCTTTCAGGCTGTCTATTTCCCCCACCAGTTTGTTCAGCCGGGCAGTCAGTTCTCCGATAACCACCGTAGGGCCTTTCTCCCCTCCGTTCAGGGTGACGAGCGGATTTTCTCCCGAGGAATCCAGCGCGACGGAAGCCGATCCGACGGTCAGGGACAATAACCCGTTCCGCATTTCCATACCGGCATCCCCTCTTTGGGCCGATATGCTGGATGCGTCGATTGTGATGACATCCGTCGCTCCTTCGTTCCCGAAATCGTATTTGACGACAATCTTGTCGAGATGGGTAAAGGAAACGACGAACGGGAGCTCCGGCCGGTTCTCCACGAATCCGAGCACCACCGTAGAGCCGACGGTGGGGATAAAAAGAATGCCATTGTCCCCATTCACGACAATGTCAAGATTTATGTCGCTGATCGTCTTGTCATTGTCTACAATGGCATTCAGGGTCCTGTTCTCCTCGTCTACGCTATCGACGGTAGCATACACGAGAGCGACCGATTCGGCCATCGTGAATCGACGGTCGAGCAGTCGCCCTATTTCTGCGACGCGGGCTGAAAAGGTCTCGTTACGCTTTCTCATAGTAGAACATTTCGTCGGTAACGCTCAGGACATTATGGTAGCCTGAGTCGTCGCAGTTCAGTTCCGTCCCGATCACATAGTAGTTGCTGCTCAGTTCGGGAAACAAGGTGTCTTCATATTCGATGAAATCCCACAGCGAGACGAACGGATATAACAGCGTGGTGATAGAACCTTTGTTTCGGTTTCCCTTGAGCCGAGCCAGCGCCGCGTCGGCTATCGTTTCCAGTTGCTCCTGTTTCCGGGCCGGAGAGAATGGAAGGCGGACCGGCTCTCCTTTGGTTTCATCTCCGCGGGTAACCTGTATCTTGTTGCCTTTTTCGTCATATCCGTTGATCTCGACGTAGTAATCGGTAAAGAGGCCGTCTTCGGGCGTAATGTCCCTGTTGATGACGTTCAGCCGGGTGCTCAGCTTGATTGTCGGTCGGTCCGTATTGGTCGCTCCTGTCCCTACATAGACTTTCCCCGTATTGCTGACTTGGCCGTACAGCACATATTCCTCTGCGAAACGGGAGATAGCCTCATAGGGCGCTATGGCCTTCCAGACGTTCAGCGTGAATTCCACGTCGGCGCTTTCCGATTCGGCTACGGACAGGGACGGAAACTCTCCGGTCAGCCCGGCTTCTTTGCGGAATTTGGCGAAAGCGTCGTTGGCAATCGGGACGACTTCGTTCATAACCTCCTTTAAAGGAGTCATTTTCGACCAGCTTTTATTGACTTGCCCGAACTTGAGAATAAACGAGTTGTCCTCGCATTTGATCGTGGTGGGGAAACCGCTCACCACTTTTCTGATAAACCCGGAGAACGCGAGAATCTTGGGGAACGTATGCTGCAAGGTCGTATTGTCCTTATACCACACATAGACCTCGATGCGGGCTCCCGTCGCAAGCTGGGCTCCGTCTACGCCGATTCGCAGGCTGTCTGCCACGGGGCGCTGCTTGTCGGTGACGGAAATGGTGTAGAGCGGTATTTTGATCTCTGCCGTAGCTCCTATGACATCCCTGCTGTTGCTTACGTTGAATGACGAGAAATGGCCGAGAGAGAATCCCTCGACGATCACTTCGTTGCCGCATTCAAAGTAGTTTCCGGTCATGGCAGTAATGGTTATCCGTTCACGGCAAAGCCGGTATCGGTCGTTACGACATTGGCCGCATCTTCCGATATGACATTCGAGGTAACGTCCACTTCGATCAACTGCATGCGTATCTCGGTAAGCAGCGACCCGGCTTGTGGCGACACGTCGTATTCGGACATATACACGTAGTTGACATGCAGGTTTTGGTTGATGAACGTATTGACGATCCGGAACACGTCCTGATTCTCGAAAAGATCGTTGAACATGCTCGAAAGGTTCTCCAATTCCAGCTTGTACGGGTCGCCTTCGGTATCGTTGACCGTACTTTCGTAGGCCGCGAACAGGTTGGACGTAGCCGGGGACAGCTGCTTGGTCTGCACCTGAATATTCACCGATATGATCTTCGGCTCCTTGTACACCCGCTCGAATATGACGGGTCCGTCCACCAACTGGGACGATGCCGTGTGTTTCTTGGCATTGACCGAATAGGTGAACGAGAGGGGCAGAAAGTAGTCGCCGCACTTGAAATAGTAGTCCTGATTCGGGTCGTACCGGCCCAAAGAGACTCCGCCGGCGGAATAGCGGTCGTTCCGTGACACGAAGGGGGAGTTTACCGTGACGGCCACATTGCCCATTTCGTCGTAAGAGTAGGCAGCGCCGCCGCGCAATAGCTGTTTGGCAATCCCCGCTTCGGCCATGACGATCTTATAGCCCCGCTGGGCCGCGTTGTACGCATCCTCGACATAGTTGCCCACGGTCTGATAGCCTCTGCCGATCAGGCCGTTGTCTATGCGGCTGATAACCGAATCGACCCCCGAACTGAACAAGCCGCCTCCCGATATGGATGTATATTTGTTTCTGCTCATATCATGCGGGTTGAATTGTTTAGCGCAATGGTAAGGCCGCGCACGATCATGTCCTCTATGGCGGGCTCCAACTGTTGCTTTATGTCCTCCACGTCGTTTGCGTTGATCGTCGTGGGCATGCTGACTATCTCGCGGTTGAAGTTGATGACGAGCGCCCGGGTCGTGCCGGACATGCCCCGAATGGTTTGGGCATCGGACGCTCCGACCGACTGGGTGTCGAAAGAATCGGTTAGAGATTCGATAGAATTTCCAGATTGATCATACTCTTTTGCCAGCAGAGGTCTAATTTCTTTGTCAAGTTGTTTGGCGTATTTATTGTTGTTGTATTTATCTTGGAATTTACCCATAGGTGGTTGGGTAATCATATCTTGGAGAAGAAGGCTTCCTATTTTTTGTAATCCATTATCAATGGCAAGACCACCTAATCCCAATAAAGTTAGAGGTTTTGTAACGGGTGTATTTGATATTGCCTCTTTGATAGCTTTATTACGCAGGTTTATTGCGTAATTAGGTTGAGTACGTGACAATTCCGACCGGCGATAATCAGCCACGATAGCACTCACATTGTCATACTCCGGATTCCCATTTATGATATTTTTCCATATGTCGTAATGAGCATATTTAAAGCCAGGTAATATCGCTTCAAGATATTTTATACCATTGGGATCATTTTTTAGATCACGAATAGCAATATCTTCTTCTTTTTTATCTACTTTATTGGCCTGATCTATAATACTACCTGCCACAATCGTTGCCACCTTCATCTGCAACGACCCTTTCCCGAAAAGCGCAATTATTCCGGCAGTAGTGGTCGCCGGATTTTCGACGGTCCATCCGACGGCGCTGGTAGCTGCCGGAGCGAGTTTGCCCGCAGCCTCCAGCAACTTTCCCGAGGCGCTGACGAAGTTGTCAATAATGGAGTTTATTTTCGATACGTTTTCCGGAGATAAAAACGAGTCGACAGCCTCGCCCAACTTCCTGTACAGTTCGCCGTTGGCCGCTGCCAGTTTTTCAGCGACTTTTCCGAACTTATCTTCCGTCTTCCGGAAGAAATCCTCCCGATTGAGGGCTATTTGCCCCCGGGCCATAACCCCCGGGGAGATTTTGACCATTTTGTTGAATTCCTCCAGCGCACGGAAGAACGCTTGGGGATTCGACCGGACGAAGGCGTATATGTTCTCGTTGCTGCCCGCCTTTCTTATTTCGTCTTGGATCAATTTCCCCATAAGCGGCACGCTCTTGATGAGCTCCTTGATGTCGATCCCCTGCCATGAAGTGAGTATCTGCTGCATGTTCAGGCCGACGACGCCCATATCTCTATTACTGGCATGTGCTAACTTGGCTGTGATATTGGCCAGATAGGATGCTTGCTCCTGCGACAATAATGTGCCTCCTACGTTAAGGCCGGTCAGGGCCGATATAAGGTCCAGCGTTCCCACACGGGAGGAACCGGTCGATACGGCGATGTCGCTGGCCGCCCGGAAGGCGTCGTCGTAGCCTTTCCCGAGCGATTGCCGCGCCATGTTGTACCGCATGTTGTTCGCGGCAGCCTCCTGCATGCTCTCACTTTTCAGAACGCGCATGCCGGCCCAGTAGCCGAGACCGCCGGCCAAAGCGGGAGCACCGTATCCTATGGCGGGGGGCCCCCCCCCCACGCCCGCCCCCCCCAAAATTTATTCAA
>OGQP01000642.1_pt1 | contig 23306 bp, 18 predicted proteins | sample 1553251 | NCBI WGS metagenome assembly OGQP01 (sample SAMEA2580016, study PRJEB22360) | human gut metagenome | biome: human gut; feature: human-associated habitat; material: faeces | place: Denmark | collected 2008/2010 | reverse complement strand
CTCCGGTGACATAAATATGAATCAGCCGAGTCCCGGAATAACCGGGATCCGGCTGACTGTTTGTGCCGATTTTACAGAAAAGCAAACATCTAAAATTCCTTTTAAAACGCAGATAATTACCCTTTTCTTATCACTATAATTATTATAGCACAAAAGGGTGGTTTTTGCAAGTATTTTTTAGAAAGTATTTATGCCTTTTAAGCATAAATAGGCTCTGTAATTTTCACTCCGCCTTTGAGGGTTATTACTATTTTCATATCCTCTGTAACCGTGATACTGCTCACCAAATACCGTATAATTTCATCGTTATATTCCGTAAACCCAATTTCTTCATCGGAAATACAGGCATCGATTTTTTCAAGCTCGGTTTTGTATTCCGGGCTTTTGTCAATTTGTGCTTTGAGCTCGGTCATTTGGTTTCTCACATCGGCAATCGAGGCATAGCATTTCTTTATTTCCTCAATATAAAGGTTTTTGTTTCCGCCGGTTGCAAGGCACATCTTTTCGGCGGTTTCCGCCTTGGCTTTAAGCTCGTTTATCATATTTTCAAGCGACTGATATTCAAGCAGCAGCCGATTATCCGACAGGGAATAGGCAAGCAGCGTTTTAACCGTGTTTCGCACGTCGTTCTCACACGGAATGCTTTTTGTAAGCCCGCGGCATATAGCAGCGTGTAATATGTGTTCTTCAATTCCTTTTGACTGCGGGCAGGCGTCGTTGCCTTTTTCCATATGATAAAGACAGCGCCAGTATATCTTTTTAACGCCGTTTCTTGTCCATGTTTTCCGTCTGAACGGGCTGCCGCATACTCCGCAGAATAACAGCTCGCTTAATGCGTATTTGCCGCTGTATTTTCCAAGCTCGGTTATACAGTTTTCGGAGGAACGTCTCTTTGAGCTTCTTTTGGACATTTCCTTTTTGGCAAGCCAGGCAGTTTCGCGGTCGATTATGGCGGGGTGATTGTTGGATACCATATAGCGGTCCATTTCGCCACAGTTTCGTATTACTTTCTTGCTTATAAGATTTGGGTGAAAGGACTTTTGGTACAGTATATCCCCGACATATTTTTCGTTTGTAAGAATAGCCTTTATTCCGGCTTTCGACCACTCATATTTTCCGCGAGAGGTTTTAATTTGCCTGCTTTCAAGATACTCCTTTATTTGCTCAAGAGTATTTCCTTGTATGTAAAGCGAATATATTTTCTTTACCGCTTCTGCCTCTTCCGGAATAATAACTATTTCCTTTGTAAGCTTATCTCTGCGGTAGCCGAGTAAATTGAAATTGCAGTTGTAGCTGCCGCTTTCCATCCGCTTATGATAAGCATCCGCTTGCGGATACCCCATTTAATGTTGGCGCTTATGTTCTCGCTTTCCGCCTGCGCCAATACTCCGTATATGCCTATATATGTTTCGCTGTCCTCTGTAAGGGTGTTAATGTTCTGCTCCTCAAAATATATTGCTATACCGAGCGACTTTAAAATGCGGATATATGAAATGCAGTCAACAATGTTTCTTGCGTATCTTGATACGGATTTTATAAGTATAAGATCTATCTTACCGTTTTCACAGTCGCTTATCATACGCAGAAAGCTTTCACGCTTTTTTACCTGAGTTCCGCTTATACCCTCGTCTGCATAAATTCCCGCAAAGCGCCATTTGGGATTTTTCCATATATATTCCGTATAGTACGCCTTTTGAGTTTCATAGCTGTTTAACTGATCGTCAAGGTCGGTGGATACCCTGCAATATGCGGCTACTCTGAGAGGTCTGTTCGGGTCAAACCGTGCGGCCTTGGCAGGGTCGGCGGGTATTTTGGTTACAATCTTTCTGCGTTCAGCCGTTGCCGTTTGCATTGCAGCTTTCCTCGCTTTCGTTGCTTATTACCGCCCCGTTTACAAATTCGGCGTAAAAGATACCGTTTTCATCTATAAGAAACCGAGATATTACCGTTTTTAAAATATCTGTATCTATTCCGGTCATAGGCCCAAGTGCGGCAAGGTATTCTTTTAAAGCGTCGGTCAGCGCTCCGCCGTTATCTGTCACGCAGCAATTGTATCTTTCGGCAGCTAAATTGAAAACATCTTTCTTTGCTTCGTCAAATTGTAAACCGTCGCGTAATAAAAGTGCGCTAAAAAGTCTTTCCGAACGCTCGGTATCGGGGCTTGGAATATATGTTTTCTCGGTATGCTCGGCTGCGATTATATCCGGGTTGAGTATAGCCCTGTTTACAAGCCTTAAAGCGTTTGAAAAGATATAATTATCATCGGTGTGCGCGAGTATTTTACACTTGCTCTGACATATCCATTTTGTTTCCTTGCCGTAGTTTCTTATGCGGGTTATTCTGTCCCCGCAGGCGGCGCAAACGGTATGATACTTAAAATAGCGTATTGTATCATTGTCCTTTTCACGCGCTCCGCCGTGCTTTTTTATACGAATATCCCGGGCTTTTTCAAACGCTTCGGCGGATATGATTGCGGGATATTCGCTGTCGCCTGCATAATGCGGGTTTTCAAGTATTCTTTTTACGGCGTTTTTCGTCCATACGGTTTTATCTTTAAAATATACGACCTGTTCTTTTGTCAAACCGTCAGCGATTGCCGACAGACTTTTGCCGGACAGGTATTCATTGAATATTCTTTTAACCGTTTTCGCTTCCGCCTGATTTACAAAAGGCTTAAATCTTCTTTTTTCGTAACCGAATAAAATCATTCTCAGTTCCATGCTATTCGCTCCTTAAAGGCTAAACCGCATTTCAGATAAAAGGTTACATACTCATCTTCAAAATACGCTTTGTCTATTAACTCATCAAACAGCGGTCGGCTGAAAACTATTATTGTTTTCGGCTCGGTATCAAGAAAGCGTATAAGTTTTCGCAGCTCGTCTATACACTTTTCGTCGCCGTCTTCCGCAAGAACCTTTTTACGGCGGGATTTCAGCTTTAAAAGCGAGCTTTCAAGCTTTGAGCATTGCTCCGAAAAGGTTACGGCGTCCATACAGCTTTCTTTTTGCAGGGAAATATATAAATCCAGTTTTTCGGACAAAACGGATATTTCCCTGTCTATTTCGGATATTAACGAATCGGAGCAGGTTATTATTCTTCTCGCTTCGGTAAGCTTTGCGGCAATGTCTTTAAGCAGAACGTTCTCATTTTGGGGCAGCTTGTTGTAAAAGCGTATAAAGGTTCTGCCAATCACTTCCTCGGACATGGAATGTGAAAGACATTTTTCTTCGGACACTTTGTTTTTTGAGCAGGCATAATAGCTTTCGCCGTTTACATATTTTATTTTAAACGAACGGTTGCAGTATGCGCAATACAGTTTTCCGGCAAATGTGTTATTTCGGCTTTTGGATTTTGCGTTTCTTTCGGTATTTTCTTTTAGCTTTTCCTGCACAAGGTTAAAGGTTTCTTTGTCTATTATAGCCTCGTGGGTGTTCTGAACATAGTACTTCGGCAGCTCGCCTTTATTCTTTCTCTTCATAAGCGGCAAAACGGGCGGTGTAAAGTTTTTTTGAAAAAGTGCGTCGCCTGCATACTTTTCGTTTGAAAGAATATACAGTATACTGTTTGCTTTCCAAAAACGCTTTTCGGTGCCGTATTTACGGTTTAGAGCTTGGGCTATTTTTAAAAAACCCATACCGGACAGGTACATACCGTAAACCTCACGCACGATCTCCGCTTCTTCGGGGACTGTAAATAACTCGTTATTTTTGACTCTGAATCCGTAGGGCGCGCTGCATATGCTGTATTCTCCTATTTCAAGCCTCATTCTGTTCGCTGTCGAAACACGTTTTGAAGTCGCCAATGCTTCGGACTGTGCAAAGGCACTTTTAACATACAGAATAAGCTCGGAATTAAGAGTCAAGGTGTCTATACGGTCATTTTCAAAAAATACCGATACGCCGTATTCTCTTAAAAGACGTATACTCTCAATACACTCCAAGGCGTTTCTCGCAAAGCGTGATACGCTTTTAACATAAATGCGGTCGATTTTTCCGAGACGGCAATCGTTTAACATTCTTTTAAATTCATTCCGCTTTTCAACAGAAGTGCCGGTAATTCCTTCGTCTGCGTAAATATCTACCAAAACCATATTATCCGATTGGCTGATAAAATCGTGATAATAGTGCATTTGGGTGATAAAGGAATTTAACTGGTCTTCTTCGCTTGTGCTGACTCGGCAGTATGCTGCAACACGCAGCGTGCTGTTTTCGTAAGATTTATCTGCTTTAATAACTCTTACGGTTCGTTCTTCTGCACTCATTTTATTGCTCTCTTTCTTTGGTTTGAGAAGATTTTATCTCAAATTCCAAAAAAGAGCCATTATGCGTTCGGGCTGAAACGCATACTTGACAGTCGTTAAGCAATGAACAGAGCTTTGCGAACCTTTCTTTTGATATAACCCCTTTTTCGGTCAATCGCCTGAGCAGATCATAGGAAGCGGCAGCGGTAAGCCTTTCGGCAGTGCCGATTTCCATAATTTCCTCCTGTTATCTGGTCTGTAATTCTGCATACGACGTTTTGTTTCACCGATTTTACAGGTCAATCGGTTCTCCGAGAAACAAAAAGACGCATATCCGAACGGACAGCGTCTGCAAATTCATATAACGACCTTGCTCGGAGCCGCGGATGAAGTTACAGCGCCCTTTCGGACCGCAGAACTTTATTTCGTTACTCCTTCATAAATAGAACGTCTAATTATAGTATTCCTCAGGTTTTGCATTTTGTCAAGGGGAAAACGAAAATTTATAATAAAAATTAGAAACGCGCGTTGTAAAATGAAGTTGAAATAAAATAAAAAAATAGGTCCATAGTGACGAACCTGTGGTAGAATTAATTTGCTACAACAATTCCGAAAGGATCATCACTATGGACAATCCGAATTATACCACAGAACACAGAAAAGGGCAACATCTTTTAAACGAAGAACGGTACGAAATTGAAGTGCATTTAAAGGACGGCTGGTCGATATACAAAATAGCGAAATATCTCGGACGAGCGTATAACACTATTAAAGACGAGGTCGAACGCGGAACAGTCACATTGTATAACGGTAAGGTTGAAGACCAAAAACACAAAGGAGGCATACTCTTGTGAAAAACAGTATAACACAGATAACGGAAGATTTCATCAAAAAAATCGGAGAAATATTCAAAGAAAGTGAAAAACTTTACGAGACAGAAGAAAAAATCAAATTGCAAACGCAAAATTTAGCAACAAGCCTTGTGGAGCTCTTTATTGAGCAGATAGATAATGAAATATTACGGGATAAGAAAAAGAGAAAAGCGGAGGGCTATAGCGTTGAAAGACGCGGAGACAGAAGAAGCATATTGTTTTCTTACGGTCAGGTTGAATTTGAGAGAGTCTATTACAAAAAAGCTTCAGGCGGATATGAATATCTCGCGGATACAGCCGCAGGTATTAATGAACGGGACAGAATAAGCGAAAATATGCTATGCAGCCTTGCTGCAGGCGCAAAGGATATGTCTTATGCAAAGGCAAGCCGGCATATTACGGGCGGCAAAATAAGTCGACAGACTGTAATGAACTGTGTCAGAGAAAGTACGGCTGAAATTACGGAAAGCACTGAAAAGCGGGCAGTATCAGAGCTGCATATTGATGCGGATGAGGCTCATGTAACCCTGATCGGCGGGAAAAAGAGCATTGTTCCGCTCGTCAGCGTGTATGAGGGTATAGAAACAATCGGCAAAAGAAAATCGTGTAAAAATGTATTTCACATCAGCGAATACGGTAAAAACAATGATGATTTTTGGGAACAGGTGTCAGATGAAATCGAGAAGCGATATATACTTGATGAAGCTAAAATATATTTGCACGCCGATGGCGGAGGTTGAATTCAAAAAGGCTTGGAATGGCTTCCAAACGCGGAATTTGTATTAGATAAGTACCATAAAAACAAGGCTATTAAAGTTATGACAGCAGGTATACAGAATAAATACCGTAATAACTATGATAAAGAAATCAGAGAGGCATTGAATGAAGAAAATCTTGAATTGTACGAACAATTAACAAATAGTCTGATTATGCAAAATCCTGACAGAGCCGAAACAATCTCACAAAATGCTGCATACCTGAAACGGTTTGTGAAAGGTATCAGCATTTGCAAAAAAGATGAGAGAGCAAATAACGGGGGATGCACAGAGCCGCATATCAGCCATGTTTTAGCCGCAAGACTGTCTTCCCGACCTTTAGCATGGAGCGAAACAACACTAAAGCATTTGGCGCCGATACTTGCAGCCGGTAATTTGACCATAAACCGCAAATCTACCGATAACGAACAGTCTGTCTCCCCAAGAAAAGCCGCAGCGAGAGCGAGCAAGGCTTTTCTTAGGGAGACAAAAGGGCTGCCGAGTCCCAATGCTATCGGCACATTACAAACAAACGGGGGAAGTCACATCTTTACAAAAAGTTCTCAAGCTTTACCGTTAATTCACTATTGGCATTCTCAAAAAATTTTTCCTACAAAAACTTGACACGGACTAATTACCTCCATACTATTGTATTTTTGTTGCTTTTATGATAACATATATATAGCAAGGCAAATATAATGATTTTGTCTTTGAATGTGATGATTTTGACTTTTTAGGTGATGTTATGCTGCTTGACTGGCAAAAGGAGACAACTCCGGTGCTTTACGGCGGAAATGCGGTTAAGGTTTTAGATATGCGGATAGAAAATGCAGGGGAGACTGCCTTTTCCATGCACTGGCATGAGCGTATGGAGCTGCTTTTGGTAACCGAGGGAGAAGCTGCAGTCAGTTTCGGAGATGAGGAATTCTCCGCTTCTGCGGGCAATCTTGTGATAATTCCGCCCGGTCAGCCGCACTGTGGAGTTGCGGTGCGTGTTCCGCTTAAATATTATGCTATTATGTTCGATATATCGCCTTTCGGAGGTGATATACCGTCGGTTGCAGTGTTTATGGAACAACTGAAAAATAAAAGTATCGGTTTTGAGCGGCTTACAGACAGACCCGAAATAATTGCTTCTGCCGATGAATCTGTTTGCTTCGTTCCGTCCGTCCTACGGGCGCAGATAAGCGATTCAGAAAGATAATATCATTTGTTGATGAGAATTACCGCCGGGATATTTCCTGTGCTTCCCTCAGCCGTAAATTCGGATATGACGAAGCATATTTCTCCAGAAAGTTTAAGGAAGTTACCGGTCTTTCTCCAACGGTTTACATACGCGTACTAAGGCTTGAATATGCTCAGAAGCTTTTAAAGAAAGGTATTTCTGTAAAATAGACAGCTCGGATTTGCGGCTTTGACGATGCGGGTTATTTTTCCCGCTGCTTCAAAAAGCAGTTTTCTGTTACGCCTACTGAATATATTTTGAACGGATAAAAAACACAAATCACCTCCGATATTTCAGCGGTGATTTGTTATACTTTATTCTACGTTGTTTATTTACGTTCCTTGGTCATGAATTGCCAGAAAGAACCGAGGTGGTGCATGGCGCCGCCCATATTCTGATATTCGCCGTTATCTATAATGCTGCGAAGCTTTTTGCAGTTTTCAAGCGTATGGTTGAGCGTCGAGAAATAATATGTTGTGCTTGCAGGCGTACATTTTGTTAATTCCGAAGCAACTATCAAAGTACAGTTATTCTTTTTAGCATATTGCAGTTCAAGATCGGTGCCGCGATCATACTGTGCTTCGGCTGTATTGGTGTAAGCCATGATGCAGAGTGTTGAACACTCTCGTGTATACAGTTCAAGAATATTAACTTTTTTACCGTCACGGTCGGTGACCATATCCTTTTCGGCATCTGTCCATGCCCATATATCCCAGCCGAGCTCAACACCTATTCGTTTACACTCATCGGAAGCGGCTAATATTAAGTCGGCTGTCCACTGATTGCGAAGCTCGCGGTTTTCACCGTACTTGCTTTCGGTAAACGGTTCAACATCAAGGTGAACGCCGTAAAATTTTTCATCCTCTGCACAGTTTGCATTGTATGCTTCAACCTTGCTTATAAGATTTTTCATATGTACCATTTTATACTGAGGGTCAAGCCAGGTAACAACCTCGTCAAGAGAGGAACCACCGAGTGCGGCTACGCGTATACCGTATTTATTGCATTTCTTAACAAATCCGCGTACCGCAAGCTCGCTTACGAGGTTGTTGGCATCGTCGGATTCGGCGAGCCCGCCCTGTTCTTCTTCTATTTCCCAGGGAACCATAGCGCCTATATCGAGATATATTTCATTTACATTGTTGGCAATAAGCATATCAAGTGCCATATCGACGCTTACACCGTTTTCGTCCGGAGCTACGATGCGGTGGAGAAACCACCACCAGGTTGCAAACGGTTTACTGTCGTCTTTTTTACGGAATTCAAACACAGGATATTTGCTTGTGTAGTATGTACCGGGTTTGAAATCGGGATCGCCTACCGTCAAAGCAGGGGGGACATTTTCGTGATTGTCGGGAAGTGTGGATTGTATGGCCGAGGAATTGTTTGAATTCATTTCTGATGCTTCTCCTTTCGAGCTTACATTTTTGTCGCTGCAGGCTGAAAGGCTTAATAAAACGACAACTGTAAATAATGAGATAAAGTTTTTTGTATATTTTTTTATTTTCATATGTTTCACCCTCCAGGTTATAATAGTAAACGTTTACTGTGCTGGGTATACGCATACTTACTATGTTAACTATAACACAGCGTTTTCACTGTGTCTTGTATGATTTTATTGTTTTCTTTCACAATTTGTTGTTTTTAACAAAAGTTTCACTAAATATCACAAAATATTAGGTGTTGCTGTTTCGCTCCACGAATATACCTCAAGCCCTAAAGGCTCGCGGCTGTTTTCTTCACGGCAATCTCTGTAAAGACGGGGCTGTTCCAGTTCCTCGATTCGGGGAAATTCGCCGTTAAGATAAGATTTCAGTGTATCTCCGGTTCTGCGAATCCGTTCTTTAAGAGCACCGTATCGTATATCCTGAACCTCAAGTCCTGCGGATTTGTATTCTTTAAGCCATTGTTTGCGGAGCTTTCCGTGCAGTTCTTCAATATAAGAAAGCAGCTTTGGAATATTATTATCGGCAATCTCTTCAAGTAGCTTGAAGTTTTTGCTGTCATAAGCGGATTTTATATTAAGTCCGAGTTCTGCTTTTTCGGATAATACTCGGCACAGAGCTGCCGAGACGGTGAACATGTATTTCCATTGGCCGCTTACTGTTTTTTCCGCCTTATCGAGTTTTTCGGCGGCTTCTGCGTAATATTCCCCGCAGCGTCCGGCTATGATATGCCGGTCATACAATCCCAGCAATGCGTCCTGAAAAAGAAGATATAAACCGGGGTTGGCGGTGGGGTTTCTGCCGTTGTCCGGCGGAGTATTAGGAAGGTCAAGCAGCAGAATGTCATAAAGCGATAATCCTGTGCAGGCGAGCAGACGGTTATTAAGGCTACTCTCATCCGGCGTGCCGTTCCAAGCGGCTTCGGCATAATACTGCCATACGGCAAGACTTGAAAACAGCGGGCAGGTAGAGCCGTTATCGCTCCAGGATGTTACCCCGACAGTTTTTATTCTGTGATTTATAACGCTTTCGAGTGCGGCGGCTGAGAATTCAAGACTTGTGCGTATAATGGGAGCAGGACCCATCCATTTCCACATTCCGCCGGCAAACTGAATGGGGTTATTGAAATTCGCATGCTTTTCCAGCATGGCGTCGTATATGGCGGTATCATTATGGTAATAGTCCCAGTAAACAAGCTCTATGTCTTCCGGTACCATTGCGGCAATTTCGGGGGTTATTTCAGCCGTGAGGTCATAATACAGACGGTTTTCGGACTGCATGCGGAAGAACATATCGCTCCACATAGCAGGGTGAAGACGGTATTTTCTGCAAATGTCCGTAACACGGCCGAGGTGACGCAGTATAATTTCTGTCCGGTCGCAGAAGCCGTTCTGCTGCATATAGCGTCCGGCACCTACAAGATGCGCTTCGTCCATTCCTATGTTTATATTTCTGCTTCGGAAAACGGAAGAAAGCGTGCCTATGGCGGAATCCAAAAAGCTGTATGTTTCCTCACTGTCTGCCAGCAGTATATCTGTACAGTCGTTTATTCTTCTGAACCTTTCCCAGCGGAAGATACCGTTAAGGTGGGCGAGCGTCTGTATGCAGGGAATGATTTCTATTCCTAACGCATAGGCGTAATCGTCACATTCGCGGAGCTCTGCGGCAGAGAAACGTCCGCGGAGATGTCCGAAGTAGGGTTCACCGCCGATTTCAAACATATCTTCGAGATAAAGCATTAAAGATGTATAACCCATTACAGAAAGTATCCGGCAAGTTCTTTTTATTGTATCTACGGTCATGACTGCGTCGCGCGCATTATCTATCATAGCGAACAGAGTTGAAAAACGTATTTCCTGATGAAGCTTAAATTCCGCCTCCTGATAATGTTGGTTAAGCAGTCCGAAAGCACGGGCAAGCGATGAACGGCTGCTGTAATAGATAACTGCACTGTCACCGTCCTTTGATATTGTGAAGCCGCTTTCACAGCTTTTTAAAGTGAGCTGAATACCGTTTTCGGAAAATCCGGCGTTAAGCTCAGGAGCAATTTCCTGTAAAAGCTTTTCTTCCTCAGATGTATACGGTTTGTTAATCGTAAAAATTTTCATATGTATCTCCGTCCGTTGTATTATATAATTTAATCATAAACGGCTGTATTATAATTTCAATTCATAAATAATTAAAAAATACCACTATTTTATGCCGAATGAGGAAAAATCAAAAAAATGTTGCAATTTCTCAGAGCGGATAGTAAAATAAAATAAATTGTTTTGCGGGGTGATTTATATGAGTGAGCATAGGGCAACTATAAATGATGTGGCTAAACACTGCGGGCTTTCCATCGCAACGGTATCACGCATTATAAACAATACTGATTATCCTGTAAGCGACAAAGCACGCGAAAAGGTGCTCCGCGCAGTAAAAGAGCTGGACTATAATCCTAATATGCTCGGCAGGTATCTTAAATTCAATCAGAGCAATGAGGTCGGGATCATAATTCCTCACATATCCAATTACTATTATACCGAGCTGGTATCAGGTATAAACGATTCTCTTGTTCACAGCGGATATAATGTACTGCTGTGTGATTCATACCGCAATCCGGAATATGAAAAGAAACAGCTTCAGTATCTGCTGCAGAAAAAGATCAAGGGTATAATTATATCAACGATCAGCAACGACAGTTCGTGGATAAGGGAAACTGTGCCTGACAATGTATCATTGGTTGCTATTGAACAGCCGATCGGTGAAAATACACATTATATAGGTATGAATTCCGAAAAAGGCGCATGTATCGCGGTACGGCATTTATATGAAAAGGGGCACAGAAGAATTGCTTTTGCAAGCGCTCCGTTAACAAATACACGTTACAGCCAGCGGCTTGACGGTTTTGTAAAACAGATAAAAGAATACGGGCTGCCGTTTAATCCCGGTTATTTCCGTGTTGCGGACTGGGAGCGTGAGAATGAAAACCTTTATGAATATAATATCGGAAAAAGAATTGCCGATAATATAGTTAAGATGGACTCCCCGCCAACTGCAGTCGTGTGTGTATGCGATATGCTGGCGGTGGGTATGATTCAGCAGTTGCTTGAGCTGGGGCTGCGGGTGCCGGAGGATATAGCGGTAATAGGAATTGATAATCTGGTTATATCAGAGATGATAACTCCTGCGCTTACTACTGTTGATCAGGGCGTAAGGGAGGTCGGGGCAAAAGCGGTTGAGATACTTGTGTCTGATATAAATAAAAAAACCGAAACAACAGTCAGCTGGATTTCGGAGCCGCGTTTTACAGAAAGAAAGTCTACATAAATAAAACGCCGTAGTACATTTATATTGTGCTCCGGCGTTTTATTTATGTATTTATATAATTTTTTAAAAATAATTATATAGTCTAACAAAAAGATAAAATATATGTTGTCGAGTTAAGAAAAACAGGTTATTTTAGTTATAAAAAGAGTTTTCACTTTACAGTAAACGTTTACTGCAATATATTTACCTGAAATGCTGAGACAAATACATATTTTTGTTTAAAAGAACAATGAAAATGCCATGTATAAGCATCGGTATTTCCTGAAATACTGTATAATCTGAATTCCTGTGTAAAAAAGAGGTGCTGTTGTGACTTTAGGTGAACTGTCAAATTTTAAATGTATTCTGGTTACCGGAGATGCTGAGCAGGGTCTTACTGTGCGTAAAGCGGAGCACGGAATCGATGCCGCTGAAATAAAAGACAGTATTTGCTTTTGCCGTGTGATAAGCAGTAAAGACGAAAGCTTTTTAAAAGAGCAGAAGGCTCCGGCAGATTCGGGAGACATACTTTTTTACGATAAACGTGAATTGCTTTGCTGCGATAGTATTATCGGAAGAGCGGCAGAGGTTATACTTTTTGATTTGCAGGTATTCAATGTCTGTAACTTCGGTCTGCTCGGTGAGAGGTCGTTCGCTTTTCTTCAGCTTTTGGCGGAAGCGCATTACTGTCATAAGCCGGATATGCCGGGCTACGGAGTGTTGGAAAATGCATGGATGAATATATGGAAGCAGTGCGGCACCGAGTCGGAGACAGTTACCGAAACTGTCATGGCTTCATTATGGGAAGTAACTGCTTTATTGAAGAAGCAGGCAGATAAAGAACAGCTGAAAAGGCTTAAAAACGACTGGCGCAGCAAAAGCCGCCTGATGCCTTTGCTGGTGCATCTTCAGGAAAATTACGATTCAAAGATAACACTGATGGATATGGCTGCAATGGTTAATATGAGCGTGCCGAATTTCAGCGCGGTATTCCGAAAAACAATGAGTATGCCGCCGGTTGAGTATCTGATACGTATCCGTATACAAAACGCAGCGTATCAGATAAAAAATACCGATAAAAAAATTATCGATGTCGCGCAGGACTGCGGTTTTACAAGTATTTCTAACTTTATTAAAGCGTTTCACCGCTATTACGGCGTTTCTCCGATGCAGTACCGTATTTCCGGAAATATAAATAAGGAAATCTGAAGCCGCTTATGCGGCGAAAATATCAGTTGACTGCCGTTTATTATAAAATTTTTTCAGTACCAACCCGGCAAGAAAAGAATTTGCCGTTATCAGCATTTGAAAGGATATGTGATTATTATGAAAAAAATATTGTACAGAATTGCTGTTTGTACATGCGCCGCCGTTGTTGCGGTTTCGGTATGCGGGTGCAAAGGCGGAAAAGATTCGGGCGGAAAATCCGATTATGATTTTAACGGAATGACCATTACCGTAGCCGACCCGTGGGGACGCGACATGACTCCCGGTGTCGATGAGAAAACCAACGCTTTTATAGATAAGGTGAAAGCTGTTGAAAAAAAGTACAATGTAAAGTTTGAATGGAAAAAGGTTGATGCAGGTACATACTGGAACGATATGGCCACAAAGATAACCGGCGGAGATCCCTTCGGCGATATAATGTATTCTTTCCCATGGATGATAACCGATTGGATTAAAGCGGGAGCGGTTAAGGATATTTCCGGAATAGCGGAATCTGCCGGAATTGATTTTAACGACGGAACATGGAACAAAACAGTGCTTGAAGAGCACACCTACAATAATGCAATTTACGGATTTTCCAAAGAAGATGAAAGTATTTCATGCAGTCTGCTTTATAATAAGCGTCTTTTCCGTGAGGCAGGCCTTACCGATCCTAACGAGCTTATAGCAAACGGTAAGAAGTGGGATATTGCTACTATGGAAGAATATGCGCGCAAGCTTACGGTACGAAATTCTTCAACAGGTCAGACTTCGCAGTGGGGACTTTCCGGCTCCGATCCTTGCTGGCTCATGACTAATTTTATTCTTTCAAACGGCGGAAGCATAGTTGATTACAATACCGAAAGCGGAATACCGTCGTTTACTATGGGAAGTGCGAAGTCTCTGGAAGGCCTTGACATTTTTAACAGAATGTTGAACACCGACCAGACAATATATTTCTGCCCCGTAGGCGGAAGCTGGGATACCACTCCCAAGGCATTCGCCAACGGAACGATCGGAATGTTCCATGCGTCTGACTGGCTTATTGAATATGTCAGAGACCTTATGATAGAAAACGGTACCGGCGAAGATTATGCACTGACATATTTCCCGTCGGGCAGCGGCGTGGAAAACTATCTTGACCAGAGCAACGGAGGCAGTGCATACTTCATACCCACCTGTGTAAGCGATGAAAAGGCAAAGGCCGCACTGCTGGTATTCTCGGAAATAGCCGATAAGTCCGTAGACGGCGAAAGCAAAACAGACCGTCTTACCAATACGGCAGAGGCACTTTTTTCTGATGAAAAATCGGTAGAGGTATACCTTGATCTTACAAAGGATAAAATAGTCCGCAACGGCGTATGCCGCGTAGGTCTTCGTGAAGTTATGATGGAAATTGCATCGGAATTCACATTAGGCGAAGGAACAGCAAGGTCTATTATTGAGGAGTACACAAAGTATGCCGAAAGCATGATAGAGCAAAGCGGCTATGCTGCGTGCTTTAAGAAATAAGCTTTATATCTGCAAACGGTATAAGTATGGCTGAAACTTTGGCTGTACGGCATTTGAATTACTTTTATATGCAGAATATACGCCGTTATGATTTTACTGCCGGGTATTAAAAGGTTCGTTGTCAGAGACTTATGCGGCAGAATGGAGAGTAATATGCTTAAATCTGTTATATCGTTCGGTTTATGTGCGTTAATGCTGATGTCAGCCGTTTCTGTAGAAGCGGAAGAGTCTGATAAAACTTCCGCGGCGGCTGAGCCGGCAGGTACGGTTTCGGGTACATATTCCGATTATCTTGAAAAACAGACGGTCGGTAAGGCTGAGAACGGAACAGAAGTTATATTGAATTCCGAACAGCTTTCAGCCGCTGAGGGAAATTTCAAAAAAACATCTGACGGCGCGGTTCTGATTGATGAAGAGCAGTCGCTTACAGTTAAATTCGGCGCTGTACCTGGGCTTTATAATCTTAATATAGATTATGCGCCTTCGGAAGGGCGTTCCAGAAACGCGGAATTCTCAGTAAAGCTTAACGGGTCGCTGCCTTTCAGCGAGGCAGGGGCTATGATTATGACGAGACTCTGGCGCGATAAGGGCGGAGCTATCGAAGAGGATACAAACAATAATGATATACGCCCCCTGCAGGAGGAGGTTCCGCTTGCAAAAGGAGAGTTCCTCACCTGTACGGCGTCGGACGGTTCGGGTTATCAGACAGAGCCTTTGCTTTTTGCGCTTGACGAAAGCAATACACTTACCCTGACTCTTTCGCGTGAAAGTGTACGGATATACCGTATTTATTTCACCGCTCCGCAGGAAACGGTATCATACAGCGAGTACCGCAGTATGCATAATGATGCAAAAGACGCTTCGGTTTCACTTGGAAATATAGAGGCTGAGCTGCCAGCATGGAAGTCCGATTCGACGCTTGTTGCCTTTGCCGACCGTTCTTCGCCTGTGACCAGCCCGAATAAAGGTGCAAAAATAAGTCTTAACACCATCGGCGGTGACGACTGGACTTCTCCCGGGCAGGAAATTGCGTGGACTTTTACGCCTGAACAGACGGGAAATTATGAAATACGTTTCCGCGCAAGACAGAATTATTCGCGCGGTTTTTACTCGGCGCGTATTCTTAAAATTGACGGCAGGGTGCCGTTCTCAGAGGCGGAAAACCTTCGATTTACATATGATTCCGGCTGGAAGATATACACCGTTTCAGTCGGAAACGAGCCTTGCAAATTTTACTTTGAAGAGGGTAAAACCTATACTCTTTCACTTTCGGTAACTTTGGGCGATTTCGGAGAAGTATTGGGCAGGGCAGAAGAATGTCTTTCAGCGCTGAATGGAATATACCGTGAGCTTTTGATGATAATGGGTTCTTCACCGGATTCTCTTCGCGATTATAATCTTAAAAAGGTAATACCGGACAGTATAGAACAGCTTGCCGTGCAGGCAGATGCGCTTGATTCCATTGCGAAAGATATTCGCGCCATAGCGGGCTTCTCCGGTAGCGAGCTTGCAATACTCCAGCAGCTGAGCGAACAGTTGCGTGATTTCTATGACGATACAAGGGTGATTGCAAAGCGCCTGGGCAGCTTTAAAAACAATATTGCTTCGCTTAATACCTGGATGCTCGATGCGAAATCACAGCCGCTTGATTTGGATTGGATTTCGGTTGCTGCACCGGGCTCCGAGCTTCCGAAGGCAGACGCCGGTTTTTTTGCCTCTCTCAAATATATGCTGGAAATGTTTGCGGCATCCTTTACTGAGGATTACAATGCTTTGGCGGGAGAAGGCGGAGATAACGGTGTTGCGCTGGAGGTATGGACTACTACCGGACGTGATCAGGCGTCTGTGCTTAATGACCTTATACGTTCATATTATACCCCCGATGCTGAAGCAAGACTCGGTTATCCGGTAAATGTGTCACTTCGTGTGGTTACGGCAGATACAATTCTTCCGTCGGTGGCGGCTAAAAACGGTTCGGACGTACTTCTTAATGCAAACAGTGCGCTGCCTGTGAATTACGCCACAAGAAAAGCGGCTAAAGATATTAATACAATAGCCGACAGTGAAAAGCTTGAAGAAGTGCTTTCGCGTTTCCGTGAAAGCGCATTGGTTCCGCTCAGGTTCAAAGACGGGCTTTACGGTCTGCCGGAACAGCAGACTTATACGGTAATGTATTACCGCACCGATATTTTGTCGGAACTCGGTATTCCCGCCCCGACGCTTGATAATCCCTGGACGTGGAACGATGTTATACGTTATCTTCCGGTGCTTCAGAAAAAGAATATGTCTTTTCTTATGGATACCGGCATAAGCGCCGGAACCGAGGCGCTGGGTACATTTGCCATGTTCCTTTATCAGTTCGGCGGTGAATTCTATGAGGGAGACGGAATACGCTCAGCACTCAGCAGTGAAACGGCTATAAACGCGTTTAAATATTGGACGAGGTTTTATACTAATTACGGACTGCCGACAAACTTCAGCATAGCAAACCGTTTCCGTACCGGTGAATCTCCGGTTGTTATTTCTGATATTACGCTTTATAACCAGCTTGCGGTATCTGCGCCGGAAATAAACGGATTATGGGAAATAGCCTTAGTACCGGGGACTGTGCGGGCAGACGGCACAACAGATTACTCTGTCAGCAGCGGAGGCACAGCCGCGATGATACTTTCTTCGGCAAAGCATCCGGAGGCCGCCTTTGACTTCATATCCTGGTGGACTGAAAAAGATATACAGTCAATGTTTGCCCGCAATATGGAAAGTCTTCTAGGCGCGTCGGCGCGTTATCCTACGGCAAATATCGAGGCTTTTGAACAGCTTCCGTGGTCGCTCAGAGACCTTAGGGTGCTTAAAGAGCAAGCCAAGTGGGCCAAGGGCATACCCGAGGTTCCGGGCGGATACTATACTTCACGGCATATTAAAAATGCTTTCCGTGCAGTATGCATCAGCAGTAACGGTGAGGAGCCGCGTGAGGCGCTTACCAGATATGCAAAGATAATCAACGACGAGCTTTATGACAAGCGTCTGGAATTCGGGCTTCCGGTCGAAACGGATTAGCAGGGAGGAACATTTATGCCGCACAATGAAAAAAGAAATCCGCAGGGAAAAGCGGCTTTTGTGTGCAGAAAGCTTTGGCGGGACAGGGTGTCATATGCGTTTTTGCTTCCGTTTGCCGCCGTATTTATAATATTTACGGTTCTGCCTGTAATAATATCTGTCTATTACAGCTTTACATATAATAATATTCTGGAACCGGCACGCTTTGTCGGGCTGGAGAATTATATACGTCTTTTCACACGTGATAACGTTTTCGTGACAGGCTTGCAGAATACTTTGGTTTTTGCGCTTATAACAGGTCCGGGAGGATATATTCTTTCCTTTGCGGTGGCTTGGCTTATAAATGAGCTTTCGCCTGCACTTCGTACCGTTTATGTGCTTATATTCTATTCGCCGTCTATTGCAGGTTCGATTTATGTGATTTTCGGCATACTGTTTTCGGGCGATATGTACGGCTATATCAACGGTATGCTTATGAATATGGGCTTTATAAGCGACCCTATCGAATGGCTTAACGATACTCATTACATAAAGCTTGTTATTATCATATGCGTGCTTTGGACCAGCATGGGCGCGGGCTTCCTTTCGTTTGTGGCCGGCTTTAAGAATGTCGATAAGCAGTATTACGAGGCTGCTGCTATTGACGGACTGCGTAACCGCTGGCAGGAATTATGGTATGTCACTCTGCCGATGATGAAACCACAGCTTATGTTCGGCGCCATTATGAGTATATCAGGGGCGTTTTCCATTCATGATGTAACGCTTGCTCTGGCAGGATTTCCGTCGGCCGAATATGCGGCACACACAATAGTAAACCATATGTGGGACTACGGTTATCAGCGTTTTGAAATGGGGTATGCCTCGGCAATAGCGGTGGTGCTCTTTGTAATGCTGCTTGTAAGCCGCAGACTGGTTAATCTTTTGCTCAGAAGGGTGGGGAACTGACAGTGGACACAGCTTCAGCCGCCTTAATCAATAACCGCGGTAAAAGTAAAAAAATCAAAAATACCTTTGTGAGATTTTTCCGGCATATAATAGGCGAACGCGTGAGCAGAAGCACCGGAGGAAATATTTTCAATATAATATTTCTTTCGATTTTGGCAGTGATTATGCTTGTGCCGATGCTTTACGTTGTAAACAACGCGTTTAAGCCGCTGGATGAACTATATCTTTATCCTCCAAAAATTTTTGTGCAGAATCCTACGCTTGATAATCTGCGCAGTCTTTTCGGGGCGATGAACAACTCGAGGGTGCCGATTACGCGTCATTTATTCAATACGCTTCTTGTGACGCTGGCGGGAACCGCCGGGCATGTCATACTCGCTTCAATGGCGGCGTATGTACTCGAAAAGCACGATTTTTACGGGCGTAATATCTTTTTTAACGCCGTTGTAATATCAATGCTGTTTTCGTCTACGGTAACATCGATACCTAATTTTGTTATAATGTCTAAACTCGGGCTGATAGACAGCTATCTTGCCCTTATAATTCCCGCATTCGGTTCGTCGCTTGGCCTGTTTCTGATGAAGCAGTTTATGGAAACAGTACCCAACCCGATGCTTGAGGCCGCCAAGATGGACGGTGCTGGTGAAATTGTGATTTTCTTTAAGATAGTAATGCCGAGCGTAAAGCCGGCATGGCTTACGCTTATAATTTTCAGCTTTCAAAGTCTTTGGAATTCTACCGGAGGCGTGCTTATCCGCAGTGAAGAACTTAAACCTCTGCCGTATGCGCTGAATCAAATAGTATCCGGAGGATATGCAAGAGCGGGCGCGGCAGCAGCGGTCTCTTTGGTGCTTATGATTGTTCCTATTATTGTATTTATTGTAAGTCAAAGTCAGATATTAGACACTATGTCTACATCGGGAATTAAGGAATAGGAGGGGGAAACCGATGAAAAAATTAAGGTTTTCCGTGCTTTTTATCTGCCTTGCCCTGATGTGCGGCATTTGTGCCGCAGGAAAAGAATCCGGAGAAATCTATGCTCCGCCGCAGGCGTTTTCAAGCTATACATATGATTACTGGAATAATCCGGTAGAGTGCCCCGACCCGTATGTAGTCGTCAAAACATTGACAGGGGTGGATCTCGGTATCGGCGATATGAAAAAGCCTAACGACATTTTTGCAGATGACAGCGGATTCCTATATATTGCTGTAAGCGGCGATAAGCCCGAGGATAACCGACTTATCAAGCTTGACGGACAGCTTAATGTTATTAAGGCGTGGCAGGGATATACCGATTCAAAGGGCGCCGCGATTCCGTTTTCGGACCCGCAGGGGGTTTTTGTTAAAGCGGACGGAGATATTTATCTGGCGGACGGTCTTTCAAAAAATATTTATCATATGGATAAGAACTGCGTTATCAAGCGCATTATAGGAGCTCCGGTTTCCGAAAACAGTTCAATAATAGATGAGAAATTCACCGAGCGCTACCGTCCTTCAAAGCTTGTGGTCGATGCCTCGGAACGTATCCACGTAGTGGCAGGAAACGTTAACGAGGGTATTGTCGAATTTGACCCTGACGGTCAGTTTGAGGGATTTCTTGCGGCAGGCAAGGTCAATGCAAGCGCTATTGAAATTCTTTGGAAAAAGCTTTCTACAAAGGAACAGCTTGAACGCTCGACTGATTTTGTGCCGATAGAGTATAACAATATTTCGCTTGACAGGGAAGATTTTGTATTCGCAAGTATGGCTTCAATAGATTCTTCTGTTGTGATGCGGGAGATACGCTCCAGAACAGGCAGTGAGCAGGGCGCGCTTGTAAGGCGGCTTAATATGCTCGGTCAGGATATTCTGAGGCGCAAGGGCTTTGGTCCTCCTGTCGGTGATTTGGCGGTTGATGAAACGGTGGATAATATGGACGCGGGTTATGCGGGAATATCGCATATTGCCGATGTTGCCTGCGGTGAAAACGGATGTTATACCGTGATTGACGATAACCGCTGCCGCATATTTACTTACGATTCTGAAGGCTGTCTGCTTTATGCCTTCGGCGGTCCGGATCAGACAGCCGGCGGATTCCGTTCCCCTAATTCGATAGCGCAAAGCGAAGAATATTTATATGTTCTCGATAACAGCACCCATGCCGTGACAATGCTTGCACGTACATACTTCGGCAATACAGTCGCCGAAGCCATTGCCGCACAGGAAAACGGAGAATATGCAAGGTCTATGGAATGCTGGCAGAAGGTGCTTGAGCTTGACGGAAATTATGACTGGGCTTACAGCGGAATAGGCAAGGCGCTTTACCAGAACGGCGAATACCGCGAGGCTATGAAGATGTTTAAGCTCGGCAATAACAGAACATGGTATTCGAGAGCATTTAAAGAATACAGCAATGCGCAGATTGCGCGTTATTTTGCGCCGGTATGCGCGGTGCTTGCGGCAGTATTGATTTTAATTGCGGTATTACGCTTTATATTGAAAAAATGGATACCGAAGTACAAACGCAGGAAAGGGTGATATAAACCGTGAAAAAGGTATTGCGCGGTCTCAGACATTCGCTGACAGTGCTGAATCACCCGATTGCGGGCTTTTACAGTATTCGCTTTGAGGGAGCCGGAAACGTAATTTCCTGTTTTATACTTCTTATAATGCTTGTTACGGCATTTGTTTTTCAGAGACAGTACAGCGGTTTCATTTTTAATACAAACAATATTAAAGAATTCAATATTATAAAGGAAGTAAGCAGCGTGCTTATGCCGATACTTCTCTGGTGCGCTGCAAACTGGTCGGTTACCGTTTTGATGGATGGCGAGGGGCGGTTCCGTGATATTTTTATGGCTACCAGCTATGCGACGGTACCGTATATGATTTCTTTGTTTATTTCGGTTATCGGAAGCCGTTTTCTTTCAATGGAGGAAGCTACCTTTTTACAGCTTGTAATCGGCATAGGTCTTGTATTTACGGCACTGCTGCTTTTCAGCGGTATTATGACGGTTCATCAGTTCACGGTGACAAAAACCGTATTCTCGATTATTCTCACAATTCTCGGTATGGTGTTTATTGTCTTTTTAGCTTTGCTTCTCGCAGGCGTATTCGACCAGCTTCTGGTATATATAAGCGGAATTGTTACCGAGATTCAGTTAAGGATGTGACGGCATGAGGCAATTATATAGAATATCGGCACGGATTGCCGTTCTTATATTGACGGTATGTGCTTTACTTTGCGGCTGCGGTAATACAGAGCTGCTTTTTAAAGAGCTTACCGCAGAGGAAGTGCAGAAGTGGGAGATAGGTGATGCGGTTACTCAGACGCCTGATATGCTTGGACTTTCCGCCATGCGGAAGATTGCGGCAAACGGCGGGTATACGCTTTATTTTAACGACAGAACAACTGAAATAGCTGTCGCTTCCGATAACGGCACGGTGTGGTATTCTAATCCGCAGGATCGCCTGTCACTCGACAGGTCATCTCTCGGGCGGTATTCTTCTCCGATTCTTGTATATGCGATAGATTCCACCGAGACAGTCAAATTAATGAATACTATGGATGACTGTGTGGCTTACGGTCAGGCGTCGGCGGAGAATATTGAAAACGGCGTAAGGGTAACATACCGTTTCGGTAAGGTTACAAAAAGTCCCATATATCCGCAGGTGCTTACTGCGGAACGCTTTGATGAAATACTGAAGACGCTTGACAGCAGTGAACAGAACAATATGAAGCGTTACTATGTTGAGGTAAATTACAGTACGGTTACAGATGCTCAGACTTTAAAGAAGCTTAAGGAAATGTATTCAAATATAGAAAGTTTGGAAAGGATTTACTCTCTTAAATCATCTGTTTCCGCTTTAGAAACCAAAAGACTGGTTTCGTATTTTGAAAAAGCCGGGTATACATATGAAGATCGTGAACGTGATCACCAGCGTGTGGGATATACCGAAGAGGACAAATCTTACGGCAACTTTATTCTTCCGGTCGAATATACGCTGACCGAAGGCAGGCTCAACGTTAAAATTGATGCTGATGGTATTCGTTCTACTGCTAATATGAAAATAGAGTCTGTAACGGTGCTGCCGTACCTTAATACTCCGGGCGGAGCGCAGAGCTGCAAAGCGATAATGACGGACGGCAGCGGCGCTGTAATAGATCTCGGCAAGATAAGATTTTCCGGTACAGACGAGTATTACGAAAATGTATACGGTCAGAACTATTCCCTTTTCCGAAATAATAATACATCCGATAAATATAAGCTTTCTTTTCCTATGTACGGTATTCTTACCGATGAAGGCGCGGTGCTCGCTGTTGCCGAAAACGGTGATGCGACCGCAGCTGTAACTGCTTCTCCGAAGATTTCTGAGACGGGGCGCGGGTCTGTCGGTTTCAGATTTAAATATACCGATTATGCACAGGTGAAGCTGACTTCTACCGATACCGATACGGTAAACAGCTATGCCGAAAAATCGGTGAATGATACGGCGAGTGTTTCCTATACGTTTATTGATAACGGCAGCAGCTGGACGGATATTGCCCTGGCTTACAGAAAAAGTCTTGAAGACGGCAATATGCTTCCGAAAGAAAATTCAGCCGGCATATCGGCAGTGGTTAGGGTTATCGGCGCGATAGACGATAAAGCGCCTATTGCGGGAATCCCGCGTGAGGTGATACGCCCGCTTACTTCCTTTGAACAAGCAGCGTCAATAGCAGAGGAGCTGAAAAGCTCGCTCGGCAGTGTGCCGCTGGTGATGCGTTACAGCGGCTGG
>OGQP01000634.1_pt1 | contig 23509 bp, 15 predicted proteins | sample 1553251 | NCBI WGS metagenome assembly OGQP01 (sample SAMEA2580016, study PRJEB22360) | human gut metagenome | biome: human gut; feature: human-associated habitat; material: faeces | place: Denmark | collected 2008/2010 | reverse complement strand
GACGAAACCTTTACAAGGGTTGACGTTGAGACAGTAGCAGCTATCAATCTATTTGTAGGAACTGACATTAAGTTTGATGAAAAGGAAGAGGTGGTAAATATGTGTAAGGCATGGGATGATCATAAAAAACGTGGCATTCAGGAGGGAATGCAGCAGGGACGTCTTTTTGAAATTTATCTTTCCGTACAGGAGGGAGACTATTCTGCAAAAAGAGGTGCCGAGAAAGCTGAGATGTCGCTTGATGAATTTGAAAAAGCGATGAGCAAGGCGGGATATAAAATACCTGAGCTGGTATAATAATCCAAATATATTTCACACAAACCGGTCTATCCGTGGTACAATAAGCCACAGACAGACCGGCTTTTTAGAATGTGCGTGGGATGGTTCTGAATAGTTACGAGTATAGCTAAAATAAAAGAGGATAGACAAACAGATATGTACAAGACGAAAATAGATAATCTGGATTTAAAACAGATTGCTGACAGTGGTCAGTGCTTCAGATGGAAGAACACAGGAGAAAACGAATACACGGTAGTGGCATTTGACAGGGCGCTTCGGATTAAGCAGGACGGGAATGAGTTTGAGCTGGACTGTGATGAGGCTGACTGGAACAATATATGGAAAAGTTATCTGGATATGGATACGGATTATGCGGGGATTGCAAAGCTTATAGCAGACGGAGATGACGCGCATCTGAAGGAGGCATATGCATATGGCAGTGGTGTGCGCATTTTAAGGCAGGATTTGTGGGAGATGATTGTTACTTTTATGATTTCCCAGAATAATAACATAAAGCGAATCACAAACAGTGTGGATTTACTTTGCAGGCGGTGCGGACATAAAATAGACGGCAGTGCAGAGGGGGAAGAACTGTATACATTTCCAAAGCCTCTTGAGGTACCGGATGAGGTATTTGATGACAGGAGCATGGGCTTTGGCTATAGGGCACCGTATCTGAAGGAAATATATGAGTATGGCGCTAATAATCCTGACTGGCTTGATAATCTGCGCAAAATGAGCTATGATGAGGCGATGGAAAGCCTGCTTTCTCGCAAAGGAATTGGCAAAAAGGTGGCGAACTGCATATGTCTTTTCGGTTTGCATCATGTGGATGCATTTCCGATAGATACGCATGTAAAGCAGCTTTTGGACAAATATTATAGTGACGGTTTTGATTTTGAACGCTACAAGGGTGTGGCGGGAATTATCCAGCAGTATTTGTTTTATTTTGAATTGTAAATGATATGAGAAAGAGAAAGGATAAACGATGTACGTTATAGTAGGACTTGGAAATCCTGACAAAAAATATGAGCACACAAGACACAATATCGGATTTGATGTGATAGATGCGCTGGCGGATAAATATAATATAAGTGTGACAGACAAAAAGCACAAGGCGCTCTGTGGAAGCGGAGTGATTGAGGGCATGAAGGTGCTGCTTGTGAAGCCGCAGACATACATGAACTTAAGCGGCGAGTCTGTTGCTGAGGTGATGAATTTTTATAAGCTTGATCCGGATGAGGAAATGATTGTTATTTTTGATGATATTTCGCTCGAGCCGGGGCGTATCCGTATCCGCAAAAAAGGCAGCGCCGGCGGTCACAACGGGATTAAGAGCATCATTGCAATGACCGGCACACAGGGCTTCAGCCGTATCAAGGTCGGTGTTGGAGAGAAGCCGCAGGGCTGGGATCTTGCTGACCATGTGCTCGGGCGTTTCAGTTCTGAGGACAGGGCAAAGGTGGAGGAAGCTATCGGTCATGCGATGGATGCAGCAGTTCTTATGATGCAGGGCGAGACGGATAAGGCCATGAACATATATAACTAGCTGGAAATCGACAAGGTGATTTTGAACAGACAGAAATGGAGAATTGAAAGTGAAAGCATTTACAGAGCCACTCCTTTCCCTTGCGGGCTTTGAGGAGATGACAAAAACGGCAGAAAAATCGTCCGGACTTATATCTGTCACGGGATGTATAGATGCGCAAAAATCACAGATGATATATGCCTTTGGAGGTCACAGGAAAAACAAGCTTATTGTGACCTTTGGAGAGCAGAAAGCGAAGGAACTGTACGATGAGTACAGTTTTTTTGACAAAGAGGTGGTGTATTATCCATCAAAGGATGTGCTTTTTTACCAGTCGGATATCAGGGGCAATCTCCTTACAGCAGAGCGTATCAGGGCTTTGAAGGCTATCCACGAGCAGGAGAGAGTGACGCTTGTGACCACCTTCGACGCGCTGATGAATACAATGGCGCCGATAGAAAAGATGTGGGAAAATGTGCTTACACTTGAGCAGAGACAGCTTTTGGATTTGAAGGAAATTCAGGCTGCTCTTATCAGAATGGGCTATGAAAAAGAGTATCAGGTCCAGACGATGGGACAGTTTTCTGTCAGGGGTGGTATTCTTGATGTTTTTCCGCTGACGGAGGAGAATCCTATCCGAATCGAGCTGTGGGGAGATGAGATAGACACCATCAGATATTTTGACTGCGAGAGCCAGAAATCCATCGAAAATACAGACCGGGTGAGCATATATCCGGCGGCAGAGCTTGTACTTAGCGATGAGGAAAAGGCCAGGGGAATTGAAAAGCTTAAGGCAGAGGCAAAGAGGGTGTCTGACAAACTTAGAAAGCAGATGAAGACAGAGGAAGCCCACAGAGTGAGTGTGATGGCAGACGAGCTTACCGAGGAATGGGGAGAGCTGTCCATGTATGCAGGCATGGATGCTTTTTTGTCGTACTTTTTTGACGAGAGAGTCGGGCTTTTGGATTATTTTAAGCCATCGGACAGCCTTATATTTTTCGATGAGCTGACAAGATGTACAGAGCAGGGAAAGCTTACAGAGACTGAGTTTTCTGAGAGCATGAAGCAGAGACTTGCGATGGGATATATACTTCCGGGGCAGATGAACGGTCTTTTTACAGAGAAGGAGATTGTGGCAAAGCTCGAGAAGTATTCGTGTATCGCACTCGGTGCGCTCGATAATAAAGCAAACGGACTGCACCAGCTGGGAAGCTATGGTATTCACTGTCAGAGTGTCAGCCCATACAATAACAGCTTTGAACTTTTGATAAAGGACTTAAAGCGCTATAAGAAAAACGGCTACAGAGTCATTCTTTTATCTGGTTCAAGGACAAGGGCAAAGCGGCTTTCAGAGGATATCACAGATCAGGGAATCACATGCTTTTATACTGAAAACTACGACCATGAGCTTTTTGAGGGGCAGATTATGGTCTGCTACGGCAAGGTGAGAAGAGGCTTTGAGTATCCTATACTAAAGTTTGCCGTGATTACGGAGTCAGATATTTTTGGGGCGCAGCAGAAGAAAAAGAAGCGTCACCGCACTTATGAGGGTGAAAAAATACAGAGCTTTACCGATCTGTCGGTGGGGGACTATGTGGTGCATGAAAACCACGGACTAGGTATTTACCGCGGCATTGAAAAGCTTGAGGTGGACAAAAAGGTAAAAGACTACATCAAGATAGAGTATCAGGGTGGCTCCAATCTCTATATTCTTGCCACCCAGCTTGATATGATACAAAAGTATGCCGGAAAGGATGCCAGAAAACCGAAGCTCAACAAGCTTGGAGGTCAGGAATGGACCAGGACGAAGAACCGTGTCAGAGGTGCGGTAAAGCAGATTGCAGGAGACCTGGTGAAGCTGTACGCCCAGCGTGAGCAGCAAAACGGATATGCTTTCGGCGAGGATACGGTATGGCAGAGAGAGTTTGAGGACCTTTTTCCTTTTGATGGGCCGGAGGACCAGATTCTTGCAATTGAAGCCACAAAGACTGATATGCAGAGTCATAAAATAATGGACAGACTGATTTGCGGTGACGTGGGCTACGGCAAGACGGAGGTTGCAATCCGTGCGGCCTTCAAGGCGGTGCAGGACAGCAAGCAGGTGGCATATCTTGCCCCGACAACCATTCTGGCACAGCAGATTTACGATACGTTTTCGCAGAGGATGAAGGATTTTCCGGTGAATGTGGATTTGATGTGTCGTTTCAGAAGTCCGGCGGAGCAGAAAAAGACGATAGAGAAGCTTAAAAAGGGTGAGGTCGATATCATTATCGGAACACACCGCATACTCTCAAAGGATGTTCAGTTTAAGGATCTGGGGCTTTTGGTAATCGATGAGGAGCAGCGCTTCGGCGTAACTCACAAGGAGAAGATTAAGCAGATGAAGGTCAATGTGGATGTGCTCACACTGACCGCTACACCGATTCCGAGGACACTTCACATGAGTTTAATCGGCATAAGGGATATGAGCGTGCTTGAGGAGCCGCCGATGGACCGTGTGCCGATTCAGACATATGTCATGGAGTACAATGATGAGCTTGTCAGAGAGGCAATTAACAGGGAGCTTGCCAGAAACGGACAGGTGTACTACGTATATAATAAAGTGCGCGACATAGCAGAAATAACGGCAAAGCTGCAGGAGCTGGTGCCGGATGCGACTGTTGCATTTGCACACGGACAGATGAAGGAGACGGAGCTTGAGCGCATCATGTACCGTTTCATAAATGGTGAAATAGATGTGCTTGTATCCACGACCATTATTGAGACCGGACTTGACATCTCAAACGTCAATACAATGATTATACACGATGCGGACAACATGGGGCTTTCACAGCTTTATCAGCTTCGCGGACGAGTCGGCAGATCTAACCGTACTGCGTATGCATTCCTCATGTACAGGCGCAACAAGATGCTAAAAGAGGTGGCAGAAAAGCGTCTTGCAGCGATAAAGGAGTACTCAGACCTTGGCAGCGGCTTTAAGATTGCCATGAGAGACCTTGAAATCCGCGGTGCGGGCAATCTGCTCGGAGCGGAGCAGAGCGGCCATATGGAGGCAGTGGGCTATGATTTGTACTGCAAGATGTTGAGCGAGGCTGTAAAAGAGGCAAAGGGAATCGAGGATATCAGTGATAAATTTGACACGACCGTGGATATTGTTACCGATGCTTATATTCCGGCAGGTTATATTGCAAACGAATTCCAGAAGCTGGATATATACAAGCGTATTGCAGGCATAGAGACAGAGGAAGAAAAGGACGAGATGCTCGAGGAGCTCATAGACAGGTTTGGTGAACCACCAAAATCTGTGCTCAGCCTGCTTCGCGTGGCAAGGCTTAAGGCGTTGGCACATGCCGTATATATCACTGAGATAAAGCAGACCGGCTCACTGATAAAGCTTACCATGTTTGAACGGGCAAGGATAAATCCGGAGAAGATACCGGAGCTTATTGCCCAGTATAAATCCTCACTCAAATTTAATATGGCAGAAAACCCATATTTTACATTTGATTTAAAAAATGGCAGCGTGGCGAAGAAGCGGGATGTGCTTGATGTGGTGGAGGAACTGATTTCGCAAATGCGTAAGGAACTGATTACAGCTGAATAGTTACCCGAATTTTGGAATCATGTAGCATATAGCATAGGAAACACCACATGCTTTACGCGAAATTGACGATAATTTACAAAGTTTAGAAAATGCTTGCCAGCAGGCCCGAAAAGCTCTATAATATACGAGCGATACTATACCAATTTTAAAGAGGATAGATACAATGAAAGCGAAAAAAGTAATAGCTATGTTATTAGCTGCAACACTCTCAGTTACAGCTTTTACAGGATGTGCAATAAATAAAACCGCAACAGTTGCGACATTAGATAAAGAGGATATCAAGCTTGGGCTTGTTAATTTTATGATAAGGTACCAGGAGGCCGGTTATGATGACATGTATATACAGTACATGGGCGAGGGCTACTGGGACAAGACAGTATCAGGCAATAATACTGTGCTTGAAACATGGAAGAAAAATGCTATCGAGGAGGCTCATGAGCTTTACACATTAAAGGCGCATCAGTCAGATTACGATGTAGAGGTTTCTGATGATGAGAAAAAGGAAATCAAAAAGGCCGCAGAGAAGTTTATGAAGGCAAATTCCGATGATGTGATAGACGAGATGAGTGCTACAGAGGAGATTGTCGAGGAATATTTAGAGCTTCGCCTCATAAAGAGTAAGATGTATGCTGCAATCATCAAAAATGCTGATTCAAGCGTGACGGATGAGGAAGCCAATATGGCTGCATACACCATTGTGAAGCTTGATTACAAGGGTGCATATGACTCTAATTACCAGTATCAGACATATACAGATGAGCAGTCAGCACAGATAAAGGCACAGGCAGATGCAGTGGTAGAGGCGCTTGCAGGAGGATCATCCTTAGAGGATGCAGCCAAGGCAGCAGGCACTACAGCCACAACAGGCACATACGCCACATACGTTGATCCGGATGCGGAGAAGACAGATGATTCAGATAAGAAATCAGATGACACAGAGTCCACCGAGTCTGTAAGCGATACCGAGTCTAAAGAGAGCTCAGAATCTTCGAACAGCAAGACAAAGGACAGTGTATATACTACAAACAATCTTGATCAGAGCGTTGTAGATGCACTCAATTCCCTCGAGGAGGGACAGACTTCAGACCTCATCACTACAGACAGTACTTACTATATCGTAAGGCTTGACAAAAAGACCGATGAGGAAGCAACAGAGTCAAACAGGAAGACTGTAAAGGGCAATAAAGAGGACAAATATTACAATGGCATCCTTTCAGGATGGCAGGACGATGAAAAATGGTCTGTAAAGCAGAAACAGCTTGACAAGATCAAGATTCACAATTATTTTACTACTACCAAGAAGGACAAAAAGGCAGCAGACACAAGCGCTACAGAGAGCACACAGCAGTCAGAAAGCACCAATAGTACAGATACAGAGAATACTGAGGCAGTAGATGGAACAGAAAACTAATATCGTACTTATAGGCATGCCGGGAGTTGGAAAGAGTACCATAGGCGTAATACTTGCAAAGGTGCTGGGATACAGCTTCCTGGATGCGGATTTACTGATACAGGAGCAGGAGGGAAAGCTTCTGCGTGAGATAATTGAGGAAAAGGGCACGGACGGTTTTATAGAGGTAGAGAACCGTGTCAATGCCTCTATCAGGGCTGATAGGGCCATTATAGCTACAGGCGGTTCGGTGGTATACGGAAAAGAGGCCATGGAGCATCTTAAGGAGATAGGCAGAGTTGTGTATCTCAAGGTTTCTTATGCTATTTTGGAAAAACGACTTGCAGATATAAAGGGTAGAGGTGTAGTATTAAAGAAAGGGCAGACTTTAGAGACCCTTTTTGAAGAGCGCTCAAAATTGTATGAGCAGTATGCAGACATCGAGGTTTCCGAGGAGGGGCTTGATGTGGAGCAGACAGTAGAGAAGCTGGTGGAGGCACTTGAATTATAGTGCTTATTTATCGTGATATGATTAGATAATAGTAGCTGCTGCGTCATTTATTAAAAGCAGCACCGGCACAAATGGCGGCTTAAATACGTCGTCATAAATGAAATTTGTAGTTGGATGTATAACAATAGTGTAAATTGAGAATAGTATATTAGGAGGAAGTATACTCCTGAATTCATAGAGGTGGAATATGGAACAGTACGTAATCAAAGGTGGAAATCCTTTATACGGTGAAGTTGAAATTGGTGGAGCTAAAAATGCTGCACTTGCTATTTTGGCCGCTGCCATAATGACAGACGAGACTGTAACAATAGATAATTTGCCAAATGTAAGGGATATTAATGTCTTACTTCAGGCAATCGAAGAAATCGGCGCACATGTGGAGCGCGTGGATATACACAAGGTAAAGATAAACGGTTCATTTATCAGGGGCGTAAATGTCGATAATGAATTCATCAGACGAATCAGGGCATCATATTATTTAATTGGTGCATTACTTGGAAAATACAAGCATGCAGAGGTTGCGCTTCCGGGAGGCTGTGATATCGGAAGCAGGCCGATTGACCTTCATATGAAGGGCTTCCGCTCCATGGGAGCAGACATAGACATAGCTCATGGCCTTGTCATCGCCAGGGCAAAGGTGCTTAAGGGTACACACATATATATGGATAAGGTTTCTGTAGGTGCCACAATCAATATTATGATGGCTGCAGCCATGGCAGATGGCAAGACTGTTATCGAGAATGCGGCTAAGGAGCCTCATGTCGTTGACGTGGCAAACTTCTTAAACAGCATGGGAGCAAATATCAGGGGCGCAGGAACCGATGTCATCAGAATTGTAGGTGTGGAGAAATTACATGCGACAGAGTATTCTGTCATTCCGGATCAGATTGAGGCCGGTACATTCATGTTTGCAGTTGCGGCAACAGGAGGCAACGTGCTGGTAAAGGATGTCATTCCAAAGCATCTTGAGGCCACCACAGCAAAGCTGTTGGAGGTAGGCTGCCAGGTAGAGGAGTTTGATGACTCAGTCAGAGTAATATCAGACGGACATTTAAAGCATACACAGGTCACAACACTTCCATATCCGGGCTTCCCGACAGATATGCAGCCACAGATGGCAGTGCTTTTGGGTATCGCTGAGGGCACCAGTACAGTGACAGAGAGCATATTTGAGAATCGTTTCAAGTATGTTGACGAGCTCACCAGAATGGGAGCTGATATAAAGGTAGAGAGCAATATAGCAATCATCAGCGGTGTGAAAAGATACACAGGTGCCAGAGTGAATGCACCTGACCTAAGAGCAGGAGCTGCACTGGTTATAGCAGGTCTTGCAGCAGATGGCATTACAGTGGTTGATGATATCTATTATATCCAGAGAGGCTATGAGGCACTCGAGGAGAAGCTTACAAAGATTGGTGCAAAGATTGCCAGGGTAGAGGATGAGAAGGAGCTTCAGAAGTTCATACTCAAGGTATCGTAATAGATAGGTATATATAAAATAAGAACCGGCAGCATCTTACTGTAGATGTACGGTTCTTATTTTTGGTTATTTTATAATTTTTTTGAGTAACTACTCCGTAATCCTTTTGATTATAAAAATGAATAGGGTATCGAAAATGGATTATTGATAAATCTGTATCGAAAATGATACTTGACATATATATCATGTGGTAGTAACATAGCTGACAGAGATTTGAAAAATTCTATATTGTAACTTCTCTTATTCAGAGTGATGGAGATACAAAGGATCTATGAAATCACGGCAACCCCGTTAGAAAACAGGAAGGTGCCAACCTGAGCGAGTAATCGAACAATAAGAGGATTTTTATTATCTTAATTTTAATCCACTTATTTGCAGTAAGTGGTTTTTTATTGGAAAAATATTGGTTACACAGTATGAAAGGAGCAACAGATAACTAATGGAGAAATTATTATTTACATCAGAATCAGTAACTGAGGGACATCCGGATAAGCTCTGCGATGCAGTATCAGATGCCATCCTTGATGCATGTATGGAACAGGACCCGATGAGCCGTGTCGCATGTGAGACAGCAAGCTGTACAGGCTTCATCCTTGTAACAGGAGAGATTACCACAAAGGCACAGCTTGATATTCCTGCAATCGTCAGAAAAACAGCACTTGAGATCGGATATGATGACGGAAAGAAGGGACTCGACGGAAACTCATGTGCAGTAATGGTTTCAATCGATAAGCAGTCTGCTGATATCGCCATGGGAGTTGACAAGGCACTCGAGGCAAAAGAGGGCGACCTTACAGACGACCTCGACACCGGAGCCGGAGATCAGGGAATGATGTTTGGATATGCTACAAACGAGACTGAGGAGTATATGCCATACCCAATCGCACTCGCTCACAAGCTTGCATTCCAGCTCACAAAGGTTAGAAAAGACGGCACACTTACATACCTTCGTCCAGACGGAAAGACACAGGTTTCAGTAGAGTATGATGAGGCAGGAAAGCCGGTAAGACTTGAGGCAGTTGTACTTTCAACACAGCACGACGAGGATGTTACCCAGGAGCAGATCCATGAGGACATCAAGAAATATGTATTTGACCCAATCCTTCCAAAGGATATGATTGATGCTGAGACAAAGTTCTTTATCAATCCTACAGGACGTTTCGTAATAGGTGGACCACACGGAGATGCAGGTCTCACCGGTCGTAAGATTATCGTAGACACCTACGGTGGATATGCACGTCACGGCGGCGGAGCTTTCTCAGGAAAGGACTGTACAAAGGTAGACCGTTCAGCAGCATACGCAGCACGTTACGTAGCAAAGAACCTTGTAGCAGCAGGATTTGCTGACAGGTGTGAGATTCAGCTTTCATATGCTATCGGTGTTGCACAGCCAACATCTATCATGGTTGATACATTCGGCACAGGAAAGCTTGCAGATGACAGAATCGTTGAAATCGTAAGGGAGAATTTCGACCTTCGTCCGGCCGGAATCATCAAGATGCTTGATCTCAGAAGACCTATCTACCGCCAGACAGCAGCATACGGACACTTCGGACGTACAGATATCAAGCTGCCTTGGGAGGCACTTGATAAGGTTGAGGACCTCAAGAAGTATCTCTAAACAAAGTCCTATATTATATTAGAAAGAATTTAGAGAAAATTTAGACAGAAGTTATCGGATATATGATATAATCAAGTCATGGGACTGACATTGAGTCGGTTTCCATGGCTTTTTATTATATAAAGGGTCAAAAGGTATCATCGATATATATGATTTAGTTGTAAGTGATTTATCAAATAATGATTATAGTGTTTTAAAATAACCGTAGAATTTTCAGTCCGCATACTGAAGTAATGTGGAATGCGCGAATAATAAAACTATAAATATGTCTATAGATATATGATAACGAATAAATTTTCAGGAGGAACGGATATGAGCAGAATTTTGATAGTAGAGGACGAGGTTGCAATTGCTGATCTTGAGAAGGATTACCTGGAGCTGAGCGGCTTTGAGGTAGAGGTGGAGAATGATGGCACAAGCGGTCTCGCAAGGGCTTTGGCGGAGGATTTTGATCTGTTTATTTTGGATCTTATGCTGCCGGGCATTGATGGCTTTGAGATTTGTAAGCGGATTCGTGAGAAAAAGAATACACCGATACTCATGGTTTCAGCCAAGAAGGATGATATCGACAAGATAAGAGGACTCGGACTCGGTGCAGATGATTATGTCACAAAGCCGTTTTCACCATCAGAGCTTGTTGCCAGGGTAAAGGCTCATCTGGCCAGATATGAGCGTCTCATTGGAAGCGCTACACCTGAAAATGATATCGTTGAGATTCGTGGCATCAAGATTGACAAAACAGCCCGCCGTGTTTGGGTAAACGGAGAGGAAAAGCAGTTTACCACAAAGGAATTTGACCTGCTCACATTCCTTGCTGAGAATCCAAACCATGTATTTACCAAGGAGGAGCTCTTCAAGGAAATCTGGAATATGGATTCGGTCGGAGATATCGCGACAGTCACTGTACATATCAAGAAGATTCGTGAGAAAATCGAGATGAACACTGCAAAGCCACAGTATATTGAGACTATTTGGGGTGTTGGATACCGTTTTAAGCTGTAGTGATTTTTAAAAAATATAGTAGATATTGTAGTATTAATAGGACATATCAAATTCAAATGCGAAAGGATATGTCCTTGTTGTATATATAAAGTGGCTTATTAATTTATTCAAATGGAGAATACTATGAAGATAAAAACAAAACTTGCTATATCATTCTGCATAATTATTTTTGTGCCTGTTGTGCTCACCAGTATAGTGCTTGTGGGTTTCAATAAGATTCAGCTAAAGGCCATAAACAAGACATATGGCATGGAGGATGCGGGCATGCTCGCGCTCACTGACACGGTGCAGTTTCTGAACAAGGTGACAGGGCGCACATATGATGAGCTCGAGAAGACATCGCTCATAGAACCATCCAAGCTTCTTGATAGTGATTATCTGACTAAGATAAATAAGAAGCTGGAGAAGAAGTATTCATATCTCATAGTGAAAAGTGAAGGAGAGCTCATTTTCAATGGTGGAATTGACAATGATGATATTTTGAGAAAGCTTCCGCGAATATCCAATAAGCAGAGCAGCTCTGATGTGAGCAGCTATATGGACAGTGATGACAAGGTGCTCATAAAGCAGCTTAATTTTCGTGACAGTGATGGTGACGAGGCGAGTCTTTACATAGTGACATCAACCGCGTGCGTGATCCCTGAGGTCAGGACTGTTTTGATAGAGGGAGCATTTGCGCTTGTATTGATTCTTCTTACTGCGCCTGCCATGCTTATAGTGTGGATATACAGGAGTATCATCACACCGATAGAGAGGCTGCGTATTGCCGCTGAAAATATCAAGGATGGCAATCTAGACTTTGAGCTTGAGACGAGTCCGAGCGACGGAGAGATTGGCGAGCTGTGTACTGCGTTTGAGCAGATGCGCGCGCGCCTCAAGAAAAATGCCGAGGAAAAGGTGACGAATGAGTCTGAAAACAGAGTGTTAATCAGCAATATCGCACATGATTTAAAGACTCCTATTACTGCGGTAAAGGGCTACGCCGAGGGCATACTTGACGGAGTGGCAAACACCCCTGAAAAGGTCGATAAATACGTCAGAACCATTTACAATAAGGCAAACGATATGGATAAGCTCATTAATGAGCTGACACTTTACTCGAAGATTGATACGAACAGGATTCCATACAATTTTGCGAAGATAAATGTCACAGATTATTTTAACGACTGTGTTGAGGAAATAGGACTCGATCTTGAGGCAAAAAATATCAGGCTTTCATATGAGAATCATGTGGATAGTAACGTCCTTATCATTGCTGATCCGGAGCAGCTTCGCCGTGTGATTAATAATATAGTCGGCAATTCGGTGAAGTATATGAACAAGACACAAAGCTATATAGATATCAGGATAAATGATGTTGGTGACTTCATACAGGTTGAAATCGAGGACAATGGACGAGGAATCGACCAGAGAGATATGCCATATATTTTTGACAGATTTTACAGAGCGGATGCGTCGAGAAATTCGGCTACCGGAGGCAGCGGCATAGGACTTTCCATTGTAAAGAAGATTATAGAGGATCACGGCGGCAAGATATGGGCTACCAGCAAAGAGGGTGATGGAACTACCATGTTTTTCGTAATCAGAAAGTATCAGGAAACACAGGATATGAACCGGCAGTAAACAAATAAACAGGATATTGACATAAAAAGTAAAACTATAATAAAAAATTAAATTAAGAGCTCCCGAGTGACAGCGCAAATAGTGTTGTCAGCCGGGAGCTTTAATGTATTTTTTATTTAAAATAAGTTAAGGAAAAACACATAAAATATTTGAAAAATAAAGTCTGACGTAGTAGAATAGTAGCATTACACGAAAGAACCATGGAGAAATCAAAAGGGGGACAAACATGCATAAATTCAGACAAAAATATATAGGAGATAAGGCATTTTATAAGCGATATCTCATGCTGGCCATACCAATGATAATCCAGAATGCAATCACAAATCTGGTAAGCTTTCTGGACAACATTATGGTAGGACAGCTTGGTACAGAGCAGATGTCAGGAGTAGCAATCGTAAACCAGCTCATATTTGTGTACAATCTGGCTGTATTTGGGGCGGTGTCAGCGGCAAGTATATTCGGAGCACAGTATTTTGGCAAGGGAAATCATAAGGGGCATATGTATTCCTTCAGATTCAAGCTGTATGCAGCGCTGCTTGTTACAGCAATAGCGATGACACTGTTTATCACGAACGGAACAGGTTTCATATCACTTTATCTGACAGATACGGCAGGAAACGGTGCCACGGAGGTAGCACTGGCATATGGAAAGGAATATCTGGAAATTGTTATGATAGGTCTCATACCGTTTGCGGTGACGCAGGCCTATGCGACAAACATAAAGGAAACAGGACAGACTTTTGTACCGATGATTGCAAGCTTTGCAGCAGTTGGAAGCAATGCGGTGCTTGATTTTCTGCTCATCTTCGGAATAGGACCGATACCAAAGCTGGGTGTGGCGGGAGCCGCTATTGCCACTGTGATGTCGCGATATATTGAGACAATAATAGTTGTGCTGTGGGCGCATAAAAACAGGGATAAGAACAGATATCTCGAGGGCGCTTACAGAGGAATAGGAATGCCGTTTGGTGAGTTTAAGACTATATTCATCAAGGGACTGCCACTCATGCTCAATGAGCTTTTATGGGCAGCAGGCATGACAACGGTTACACAGTGCTATTCAGTACGAGGACTCTCGGTAATCGCAGGTTTAAACATTGCGACAACGATAACAAACCTTTTCAATATCGTGTTTATACAGCTTGGCGCATGCATCAGCATAGTTGTGGGGCAGTATCTTGGAGCCGGTGAGCTTGAAAAGGCAAAGGATGCGGATAACAAGATGATAGTGTTCAGTGTGTTCTGCTGTTCTGTAATGGCGGCGGTCATGCTTCTGGTAGGCAGACTTTTCCCTCAGATATATAACACAACAGATGAAATCAAGTCACTCGCAACAAGCTTCATAGCGGTATCAGCGATAATTATGCCATTTTGTGCATTTACACATTCGTCGTATTTCACACTCCGCTCAGGCGGCAAGACACTGGTCACATTTCTGTTTGACTCCGTATTTACATGGGTGATAGTGGTGCCGGTGGCATTTATGCTCGCCAAATACACTGCACTTGGCATAGTAGCGGTGTACTTCCTAGTGCAGGCCACAGAGCTGATAAAGGTAGTCATCGGATACTTCATGGTGAAAAGCGACGTGTGGCTCGTGCAGATGGTATAGGAATGTAAGTCATTATCTTGCGGAAAAGTAAAATAAAAGTTATACTGTAGCAAAAGTCAGCATAACAGTTCTAACCCAGAATGAAACGGAGCATAAAATGAGCGAAGAAAAACAGCACAAGCGCCGCGTGCACTATAGCGGAAAATATCCCAAAAAATTTGAGGAAAAATACAAGGAATTAAACCCGGAGAAATACAAGGATACAATTGAGCATGTCATCAGCAAGGGAAATACCCCTGCGGGCATGCACATATCCATAATGGTAAAAGAAATCATAGATTTTCTGGACATAAAGCCGGGACAGACAGGCTTTGATGCCACACTCGGATACGGTGGCCACACAAGGGCAATGCTTGAAAAGCTTGAAGGACAGGGACATATGTTTGCTACAGATGTTGACCCAATCGAGTCTGAAAAGACAAAAAAGCGTCTCGCTGAAGCAGGCTTTGGAGAGGATATTCTCACCATAAAGCTTCAGAACTTCTGCACAATAGATGAGATTGCAAAGGAAGTAGGAGGCTTTGATTTCATACTTGCCGATCTGGGAGTTTCATCAATGCAGATAGATAATCCTGAGCGTGGTTTTTCGTTTAAGGTGGATGGACCGCTGGATCTGCGTCTTAATCCAAATGCCGGTATCAGTGCGGCGGAGCGGCTTGACAATATATCCCGTGAGGAGCTTTCGGGTATGCTCTATGAGAACTCAGATGAGCCGTATTGCGAGGAGCTTGCAAAGGCAATCACAGACGAAATCAGGAAGGGCAACCGCATAGATACGACCACAAAGCTTCGTCACATTATAGAGCAGACACTCGATTTTCTGCCTGAAAAGGATAAGAAGGACATAATCAAAAAGACCTGTCAGCGCACATTCCAGGCGCTCCGCATAGACGTAAACCATGAGTTTGAGGTGCTATATGAGTTTATGGAAAAGCTTCCGGGAGCATTAAAGCCAGGTGGAAGAGCTGCCATCCTTACCTTCCATTCAGGAGAGGATAAGCTGGTCAAAAAGGCACTCAAGGCAGGATATAAAGCAGGAATATACAGCGACTATTCCAAGGATGTGATTCGCCCATCAGCACAGGAATGTGCTCAGAACGGACGTGCCAGGTCCACGAAGATGCGCTGGGCGGTCCGTGCGGAATAGAAAAGAATAAAAATAGTTCTAAAACACTATTGCTTTATTGATAAAAATAGTCTACTATGAACGTGTTATATGACTGACGGATAAGTGGAATAACCACATGAAATATAACAAATAAGAGCCGACCGTCTGGGCGATAAACCCGGACAGTTGGCTCTTTTTGATTATAAAATCAGCCATAGTCGTATGAATAACCAGGGAATGTATCTCAAAATAAACAACATGGATATTGACAAAAATACTGTAGTAAGTATATACTAACCACAGTTAAACAAAACTAATCAAACGAAGTAACATTCACACATTATAAGGAGGATATTACAATGATAGAAATGAAAGAGTGGGATGGATTTGAAGGACGTCTTTGGAAAGAGGAAATCAACGTCCGTCAGTTTATTCAGGACAACTACACTCCATACGACGGAGATGAGAGCTTTTTAGCTGATCCGACAGATGCTACAAACAAGCTGTGGGATGCGCTTCAGAAATTACAGAAAGAGGAGCGTGCCAAGGGCGGAGTTCTTGACATGGAGACAGAGGTTGTAACAGGAATCACAGCTTACGGCCCTGGATATATAGATGAGTCATTAAAGGACCTTGAGCAGATTGTAGGTCTTCAGACAGATAAGCCGTTAAAGAGAGCATTCATGCCTTACGGTGGAATCAAGATGGCGGTACAGGCTGCTGAGACATATGGTTACGATGTAAGCGATAAGCTCAAGGAGATTTTCACAAAATATCATAAGACACACAATACAGCAGTATTCGATGCATACACACCTGAGATGATGAAGGTCCGTCATGCAAAGATCCTTACAGGTCTTCCTGACACATACGGCCGTGGACGTATCGTCGGCGATTACCGTCGTGTAGCGTTATACGGACTTGATTACCTCATCGAGGAGAAAAAGAAGGATAAGGAAAACTGTGGCTGTGGACAGATGACAGATGATGTTATCCGTTTAAGAGAGGAAATCGCAGAGCAGATTAAATGTCTTGAGGATATGAAGAAGCTTGCAGAGATTTACGGATACGATATCTCAAGACCTGCAACAAACGCAAAAGAGGCAGTTCAGTGGTTATACTTCGGATACCTTGCAGCAATCAAGACACAGAATGGTGCAGCAATGTCAGTAGGACGTGTATCTACATTTCTTGACATTTACATCAAGAGAGATATGGACAAGGGCATCCTCACAGAGCAGGAAGCACAGGAGCTCATCGACCATTTTACAATGAAGCTTCGTATGGTTAAATTTGCACGTATCCCTTCATACAACCAGTTATTCTCAGGTGATCCTGTATGGGCAACACTTGACGTGGCAGGAACAGGTGTGGACGGACGTTCAATGGTTACAAAGACAGACTTCCGTTTCCTCCATACATTAGAGAACATGGGACCTGCACCGGAGCCAAACCTCACAGTATTCTACTCATCAAAGCTTCCTCAGACCTTTAAGGATTATGCAGCCCGCATCTCAATTGAGACAAGCTCAATCCAGTATGAGAACGATGACGCAATGAAGCCGGTATGGGGCGATGATTATGCAATCTGCTGCTGTGTATCTGCAACACAGACAGGTAAAGAGATGCAGTTCTTCGGAGCACGTGCAAACCTTGCAAAATGTCTCCTTTACGCTATCAACGGTGGTGTTGATGAGAAATCAGGTGAGCAGGTAGGACCAAACTACGCACCTATCACAGCAGAGTACCTTGACTATGACGAGGTAATGGCGAAATACGACAAGATGATGGACTGGTTAGTAGACATCTATGTAAATACATTAAACCTTATCCAGTACATGCATGACAAATACTACTATGAGGCAGCAGAGCTTGCACTCATGGATACAGACTTAAAGAGAACATTCGCAACAGGAATCGCAGGATTCTCACACGTAATCGATTCTCTTTCAGCAATCAAATATGCAAAGGTTAAGGTAGTACGTGACGAGAGCGGACTGGCAAAGGATTTCGAAATCGAGGGAGAGTTCCCTAAATACGGAAACGATGATGACCGCGCGGACGAAATCGGTGTATGGCTTCTTAAGACATTCATGGACAAGTTAAAGAAGCATCACACATACCGTGATTCAGAGCCTACAACATCAATCCTTACAATTACATCAAACGTAGTATACGGAAAAGCTACAGGAGCAATGCCTGACGGACGTAAAGCAGGAGAGCCGCTTTCACCGGGAGCAAACCCATCATACGGCGCAGAGCAGAACGGACTTCTCGCATCCTTAAACTCACTCACAAAGCTTCCATATGAGTGGGCACTTGATGGAATCTCAAATACACAGACCATCAACCCGGGAGCACTTGGAAACAACGAGGGTGAGAGAATTGACAACCTTGTAAACGTAATGGACGGATACTTCGATCAGGGTGCACATCACCTCAATGTAAATGTATTCGGTAAAGAGAAGCTCATCGATGCAATGGAGCATCCTGAGAAGGAGGAGTACGCAAACTTCACAATCCGAGTATCAGGATACGCAGTTAAGTTCATCGACCTCACAAGAGAGCAGCAGCTCGATGTAATCTCACGTACATGCCACGAGAGAATGTAATATAAAAAAATATCCAACATTCCAGAATGTGCAGGCCCAGTGCCTGCATATTCTGATTTTCTAAATAACACCACAGCGTAAGGAATTTTCGGAAGGTGTGTAAAAGCCGGTCGCGTCAAGCATAGAAAACCTAAATCATAATTCATACAGCCTCTTAGCCCGAAGAACCTGAGCATTGCTAAGTCCCGGTCGGCGGGTTGCCGAAAATTCCGTACCATAAAATAAAAGTAGTAGCAACAACCTAGGAGGTAAAACATGGGAGAAACACTAGGAAGAGTACACTCGGTAGAAAGCTTCGGCTCAGCCGACGGCCCGGGAGTGAGATATATAGTCTTTTTGAAGGGCTGCAATATGCGCTGTAAATACTGCCATAACCCGGACACATGGGCCAAATGCGGCGAAAATGACGGTGCAAAGCTGATGACACCGCAGGAGGTGCTAAAGACCGCCATGCGCTATAAAGCGTACTGGAAGCAAACAGGTGGCATCACAGTAAGCGGAGGTGAAGCACTTTTGCAGATAGACTTTGTCACAGAGCTATTTAAGCTTGCAAAGGAAAAATGTGTAAACACATGCCTTGACACATCAGGAAATCCGTTTACCGTGGAAGAACCGTTTTTCGGCAAATTTAATGAGCTGATGAAATATACAGATCTCTTCATGCTGGACATCAAGCATATAGATGACGAGGAGCACAAAAAGCTTACGGGACAGACAAATAAGAATATCCTTGATATGGCACAATATCTCTCAAAAAACGGTAAAAAAATGTGGATACGTCATGTGCTTGTGCCTGGAATCACCACGGATGAGAGATATTTAAAGCAGCTTAGAGAGTTTATCGACACACTTAAAACGGTGGACAGGGTTGAGGTGCTGCCGTACCACACACTTGGGGTGTTCAAGTGGAAGGAGCTTGGTATACCATACCAGCTTGAAGGGGTGGAGCCTCCTACAGAGGAACAGATAGAATGTGCAAAAAAGGTTTTAAATTGTCGGAATTAGTTTTTTAATACCATTGCTAACAACTCATTAAGTTGATAAAATATAATAAGTAACTATTATTTTACACCGATGCTGCCTTCGTTTGTATGTGAGGTGACACTTGGCTATATGCTTGCGTATCGCAACTGTAAATGTGCTGAACAGTTAAAATTTAAAATAACAATTTGCGGGAGTTACAACATGGGAAAACCAGATATCATTTACGAAGACAACGACATAATCGTCTGCTACAAACCGGCGGGAATTGCTACACAGACCAGGCGTATAGGGCAGCAGGATATGGAGAGCTTCATAAGAAATTACAGGGCGGCTAAAAATGAGCCGCCTTATGTCGGCATAGTGCACAGGCTCCACCCGCCCGGGGGGGGGGGGGTGGGGGGCTTCCAGTACACTCTCTATCTGTCTGGCCACTATCCGCGTGTAATGCTGGAAGGCGGCGACGTAGTGCCGGTAATTGTCCTCGTTCCAGTGGGCGGCTTGCATCATCCTCCGGTGGCTGCAGCAGATGTACTGAATGGGCAACGGAAGTTTTTCCCAGTCTTCCACTTCAAAGTTTTCGGGTAGTAGCGGGAGTGGGGTACTGATGGGGCTATCTATGTGCTCCCCTTTATTTTCGCCTACATATCCGCAGATATTGTGCGGGTTTTGGAAATCGGCTATGCAGATGAAAGGTTCTTGCGGCGGATTGCTGAGATAGGCCACGGCATCCTCGCAGGTTCCTACATCCAGAAAGCTGTCATTGTTGACGGGAAATTCGGGGTCGGTGAAGGGCTTGGCAACCGGTTCCTTGTGGCGGAATCCCCTTAGGGAACCCATGTCATGGGTTTTGCCAAAGTGGACGGCCTCATAACCGTTGGCGGTGAAGAGGCTTCCCAGGGTCGGAATGCTGTCGGGCAGCGGAGGATTGATGTGTTCGGCCGAGTTGGAACGTACATTGGTTTGATGCGGCATCAGTCCGCTCCATAAGGCAGCGCGTGACGGTTGGCTGAGGGGGCATCCCACGTATGCGTTGGCAAATGTTACACCTTGGGAGGCAATTCGGTCTATAGGTGGAGTGCAGCTGGGGTCGGCACCGTATGCGCCTACTACCCGCTGGGTCAGATGGTCGCATTGGATAATAAGAAAATTGGGCGATTGCTGTGCCATTACCGGAAAGCTGCACAATGCCATTCCCATAAAAGAGTGAATCGTTTTCATCAGATTTGGATTTTATTTGTTCAAGGTTATTGTATGGTGGCAAATGTATGAAAAAACGGATATAAAAAAAGCTTCCACCTACGTTTATGAACGTAAATGGAAGCTTTTGTACAATATCTGTATGCAGTTGCTGTTAACTGTTCATGCTCATCAGGAATTCGTCGTTGTCTTTGGTCTTCTCCAGACGGTCTTTTACGAAGTCCATGGCTTCTATCGGATTCATGTCGGCAAGGTACTTGCGGAGAATCCACATGCGGTCCAGTGTCTGCTTGTCTTGCAGCAGGTCGTCGCGGCGGGTGCTGGAGGCAACGATGTTGACAGCCGGGAAGATACGCTTGTTGGACAAGTTGCGGTCGAGCTGCAACTCCATATTACCCGTACCCTTGAATTCTTCGAAGATAACCTCGTCCATCTTTGAGCCAGTGTCAATCAAGGCAGTGGCAAGGATGGTCAGTGAACCGCCGCCCTCGATGTTACGTGCTGCACCGAAGAAGCGTTTGGGCTTATGCAATGCGTTGGCATCCACACCACCGGAAAGCACTTTGCCGGAAGCCGGGGATACGGTGTTGTAGGCACGTGCCAGGCGGGTGATGGAGTCGAGGAAGATGACAACATCGTGTCCGCATTCCACCATGCGTTTTGCTTTTTCAAGGACGATGCCGGCAATCTTCACGTGGCGTTCTGCCGGTTCGTCGAAGGTAGAGGCGATTACTTCCGCATTGACGGTACGCGCCATGTCGGTAACTTCCTCCGGGCGTTCGTCGATGAGCAGCATAATCATGTAGACTTCCGGATGATTGGCGGCAATGGCGTTGGCTATGTCTTTCATCAAGATGGTCTTACCGGTTTTGGGCTGTGCCACAATCAAGGCACGCTGACCTTTGCCGATGGGGGCAAACAAGTCTACGACACGGGCCGACATAGAGTCGGAGTATCCGCCTTTGCAAAGCTTGAACTTCTCGTCCGGGAAGAGGGGGGTGAGGTGCTCGAACGGTACGCGGTCGCGTACGAAAGCCGGGTCACGTCCGTTTATTTTGGATACTTTTACCAGCGGGAAGTACTTTTCGCCTTCTTTCGGGGGACGGATTACGCCTTCTACCACATCACCGGTTTTCAGGCCGAACAATTTGATTTGTGATTGTGATACGTAAATATCGTCCGGTGAGGACAAATAGTTGTAATCGGAGGAACGGAGGAAGCCGTAGCCATCCTGCATGATTTCCAGTACACCGGTTCCGGTGAGGATGTCATCGAATTCGTACGTCTTCTCGCGTTCTATTACGGGTTTGCGTTCCGGAGCGGCGGGATAGTTCTCTCCGTTGTTATACGGTTGTGCAGGGCGCTGCTGCACGGGGCGCTGTTGGTTATAGCCACCGTTGCGGTTGTTATTGTTGTTGTTATTGTATGGGTTGTTGTTGTCGCGGGCGCGGAGGCGCGGGCGTTGTGGCTGTTGCGGTTCGGCTGGGGCAGCGGCAGGAGTGGGAGTGGCGGGAGTTTCCGCTTTGGTCGCTTCGAATTTGCCGATAAGTTCGGATGGCAATTCTATTTTTTCCGTAGGGAGGTCTTCAATGGGGATGAAGTCATCTGCCGCTTCGGCCAGGATAGGGCTTTCGTCCGGTACGATATTCTTTTCTGCTTTGGCTTCTGCCTGAGGTTCTGTTTTCGGAGCTTTAGCCTCGAAGTTCAATTCCGGTTCGGCAACCTTCGGGGTTTCCGTTGCTTGGGGTGCAGCAGTCTCTTCCTTTACCTTGCGGGGGCGTCCCGGTTTGCGTTTGGGTACGGCGGCTTCTTTGGCTGGCGCCGGCGTTGCAGCTTCTATGGTCGGTTCTTGGGGTGCTTCCACAGTTTTGGGTTGTTCTTTCGCAGCCGGTGCTTCCTCTGTTTTGGCTTTGGTGAGGTCTCCGTTTTTATTGGCTGAGAACACTTTGTCGGCACCTTCCTTTTTTACGGTCTTTACAGTGACGCGCGAGCGTTTTTGCTTTTCCCCTTTACGCTCTTCCTTCAGCTTGTCGGCGGCAACTTTCTTGGTAGCGCCTGCGATAGCTTGTTCGTCAAGTATCTTGTAAACAAGTTCTTCTTTTTTGAGTGAGTCTGTTTTTTTTATACCCAGTTCTTGGGCAATAGTTTGTAGTTCCGACAAATTTTTGTCGTTCAGTTGAATGATGTTATACATACAGTATATATGTGAATGGTTTAAAATTTACTTTTATTGAAAGGCATAAGTGCACAGTTGCAGTTGTTGTAGGAAGCAACTTGGGCAAGTTTACCTTGTGATATATGATTTATATGGGATATTTATTATTGAACCGGAAATCTGATAAACAATTCTTGCCACAGCAAGAAGTCGCAGAATGTTTCAACGGTGCAAAGGTAATAAATATTTTTGGTTTCATAAACAAATCATCTTTTTTTTAAATTTAAAACTTTATCTTTGCTGTATTAACAACAACATGAAGGATTGGTTTATGAATATAGATGAAGTACAGTTGATAACTTTTTCACCTACTTGTACCTCTAAACAAGTGGGAGAGGCAATTGTTCACGGAACGGGAATTTCGTCTGTCTCCAAAGTGGACCTCACCTTGGAGGCGGCGGGTAAAAGGGAGGTACCTTCCCATGCTTTGGCGGTCATCACGGTGCCCGTATATGGCGGCCATGTGGCTCCTTTGGCATTGGAGCGGATGAAGGAGCTTCATGCTGACGGTGCCCCTGCCGTGGTTGTGGTGGTGTACGGCAACCGGGCCTATGAGAAGGCTTTGGTGGAATTGGATGCTTTTGTCACGAAGTTGGGCTTCAAGGTAATTGCAGGTGCTACGTTTGTAGGAGAGCACTCTTATAGCAGTGAGAAATATCCGGTGGCATCCGGACGTCCGGATGCGGACGACTTGGAGTATGCAAAGCTTTTTGGTGAAAAGATACGTGCTAAAATTGCGGCGG
>OGQP01000615.1_pt1 | contig 23901 bp, 19 predicted proteins | sample 1553251 | NCBI WGS metagenome assembly OGQP01 (sample SAMEA2580016, study PRJEB22360) | human gut metagenome | biome: human gut; feature: human-associated habitat; material: faeces | place: Denmark | collected 2008/2010 | reverse complement strand
GTCTGCGCCGCGAGGCGCCCGGGGTGCCTGTGCTTTTCCTTTCGGCGCGCTCGGCGGCCGAGGACGTGGTGCAGGGATTCGAGACCGGGGGCAACGATTACCTGCGCAAGCCCTTTGCCATGAGCGAGCTGATCGTGCGGGTCAGGGCGCTTGCCGGGCGTGCGGGCGTCGGGAAAGCGCGTACGGAACGTCTGTTCGAACTGGGGCGTATGCGTTTCGATGCCGAGCGCCAGCGGCTCTCGTGCGACGGCGTGGTGACGGAACTTTCGGCCCGCGAATCCGAAGTGCTGCAATACCTCTGCCGGAATGCAGGCGAGATCGTGCCGATGAAAACCCTGCTGGTGAATATCTGGGGCGACGATTCGTTTTTCAATGCCCGCAGCCTGCATGTCTTCATCACCCGCCTGCGCCACCGCCTTGCGGCCGACCCGTCGATCCGGTTGGTGAACGTGCGGGGAGTGGGGTATAAGCTGCTGATGCGCTGAGGCGGGGATTGCCGCACTGTATTGAAACCGGAATTTATTCCCTCTCCGGTTGCCTTTTCCGAAGGGATCCGGTTTACGGCAATGCAAATTCTATGACTAAATTTCCAACCTGATTGTTGGATAGTTTATTTGTGGTGAACCCTAAAGGCGTGATATTCAGCGAGCCGATCTCGTTCACGAATCTTCCGATCAGTTCGCTGCCGCCCGTAACCGTTTGCGGGTTGTTGCCTTTGTCGAAATAGACATAATAGACGAGAAGATCGGCTTTAACCTGAATGTCATCCGCACTCAACTTTTCCTTTTTGATAATTTTATCAACAACGCTTATTGCCTTCGTATATTCCTGGTCTGTCTCAACGAAAAGCAAAGACATTCGGCCAAAGGTCATGTGGGTAATATAGGACATATCGGGCAGTTGTTCCTCGCTGATTGTTTCTCGGATTAATTTATCAGGATAGTCCATCATAATAGTAAACATTTCCCGGGAATAGTTATAGAAAAACCCCGTCCGTTTCCCCATTTCTTTTTCGGTGTAGGGTTTCCCGCTTAGCAGTTCATCGAGGTTGAGGCCCAGGTTGCCTACCCCCAGCAGGTGCAGATGCCTGTGTGAGTGGTATTGCAAAGGGCCGATATAGTTGAATTGCTGACTTTGAGCTGGTAATTCGGAGGTTATTTGCTGCACCATTTCATTCATACCGTCGAACGTGGGCAGCATTTCCTTTTCATAAAACTTCCCATTGATAGAGGCGCTGATGTTAATCGGGTTGTAAGTATATTGGTCGTAGACCGTCAATGTCCGGTTGTCAGTATGGCAGTTAATCAAATGTCCCGGATAAACCTGCGTCCTGAACGCCGGGTTTACAAATGACTGTTCGGCCGAAAGCCGGTATTTGCGCGTGACATTGTCCGGCAGGAGGTCGTATTTGTTATCGTTGAATTTATTAACTGCGAACGTGTGCCACTGCAAAGGGTCGTATTCCGGTTTTTTTTGCCCGGCTTGGGAAACGAACAGGTCGGCGGTTGTCAGTTTGTACCTGTCATGCGGGCAGGCAAGCGTTATTGTTGCCTCGCGCGGATTTTCCGTGTCGTTCGGCAACACCTCTATATCCAGATACTCAGCGTTATCCGCAACGGCCTTTTCGATAATGCACCATTGCGGAATATTTCGGATAGTCCAGTCGCAGTTGGCCGAAACTGCTATACGTTGCTGAATCCCGGAATAATCTGCCCTGATTTCATCTTCATCGAGGGTGATGTAATACTTCTGCTCCGGTTCATCGTCGTGACAGGCTGCGCAGCAGAGTGCCAAAAAGAAAAGACCCCAATGTTTCATCCTAAAAAGTGTTTTAGTTAAACGATTGGGGGAAGAGGCAGATTGAAAATATGCGTATCCCTGCGCGGTGTTGCCCGCATCGGTCATAAGGGTTGGTTTCAGTTTCCCCCCCCCTCGGATTTCGATTTAAAGGTATGAAATAAACACGCATTTGCAAAATAAATCTGCAATTTCCGCCCAATACGGGGATGGAAGGCTTCTGGGGTTTATCGGCTTGCGATTCGCATTTGTCCGGCCTGCCGCCCGCAAAAAAGTCTCCCAGGGAGAAGACTTCGATGTGCGGATAAAGGTGCTCCTGCACATTTGTAAGCCTAATGTATATCAACGGTTTGCAACGGTTTTCTATGCTTTATTCCCGCGTCGCCTACCGTCTTTTTGCATGGTCTTGCGCCCGCCTGCCCGTTTCGCCTGCGCCGTCGCCGTATCTCCTTGCATGACAGTACAAATATAGCGATTTTCGGCGAAAAAACCAAATGCGAAGACTTTTGGAGATGCAGGCGGATTTTTATCGTCAAATTGAGCATTATTCGTATTGTTAATATTATGCATTAATAGTTGGTTGTTTGAATGAAATTATGTGAATCGTATCAAGCTCGATTTATGTTCGATATCGATTTTATAAATGAAAAAATAATTTGCGTCATAAGATGACATAAATAAACATTATCTTTGTATTCATAATATAGTCTTAGTCATCACTTAAAACTTTACAATATGGACAGGCTGGGGTATAGTCAGATAAATTTTTTGTTCATTCTAACTTTAATACAAAGAGACGATGGACAAAAGAAACAAACTTTGGAGGAGAGAACAACAGAACCGGGTGTTTAAAGCTCGCATGGTTTATCATGCCGCTTGCGGGTGTGGAATCAAGAAAGCGGATGGTAACTGGAATAGACATCCTCATTGGTTCGAGTTGGCAAGGGTGAAATGGATGCAGATCTACAAAAAAACAGGAACGCCATGCAGTTGTTGGTTGTGCCGAGGAGAGAAGTATGATCGCAGGGGATATGTAAAGGAAACATTGCGGATTATAGCCGAAGCATAGACAGATTCGTATGCGTCACTTTGAAATTTAGTATTGTCAATATGTTGAATAATTTAATATTTAGAGCCTCATAAGTGTTTAATCGACTCGTAGAAAGTTACGGGTCAAACCTTATGAGATCATGAGCAGAAGCAGGAAACGAACACCCGTCAGCACGATCGCGTGTTGCAAGTCGCAGAAAAAGGACAAGCAGTTATGTAACCGTCTTTTTCGTAGCCGATCCAAACGATTTATCCGGGACGGTAAGGAGCTGCCGCTTCGGCTTCGGGAAGTAATGGATATTTGGGATTTTGCCGGTGACGGCAAATGCTATTGGGGCTATGATTGCAAGTATTTCGAGAAGTTGATGAGAAAGTAGCAGTACGCTCTCCTTTACTTTTGGGTAAGGGAGAGCGAATTGTATTTGGGTGGCTGTAAAATAATCGCTTCGACGGATTTTCGATATTTCAGGCTTATTCGTATCTTTAATGCAGTGGGGAATAATTGCTTGACTGCCGGCGATATGGGAAAATCATCGTGAAAAAAGGCAATGGATAAGTAAGACGTAAAGTGCGTTAGATCACTTCATTTTCACGATTTCAAACAACTCGTTATATCAACATTGCAAAAGTAATCCTTTTTAGGGAATCCGCAACATTATAACGAATTTATTTATCTTCTTCTGCCGCTTCGATTTGCTCGGCTTGCTTGGCCACTAAAACTTGTTTGGCATTGAGCCGCGAAACCACCTTTTTGCCGGTGCGTGCTTCGAGTGTCTTGCGGGCTGCCGCCGCAACTGAGCCGCCCTCGGCCGCGACTTTGCGGTTCTGGGCTGCCGTGCGGGGTTTCTTCTCTTTGGAAATCTCGGTCGTCGACGCCTCGGCAAGCATATTGAGCACCAATTCGAGGTTGGTCATGTTGTCGCGCAGGCTCTCTGTTTTCAGTCCTTTGTACTGTTTGTATTGGCGTGTCGTCATGCCCGACCAGCCCTGCGTGATGATGTCGGTCAGCGTCGCGTACTCCGCACCCTTTTTCACACCGCGGCGCTCCCATTCATCGGTCAGTTCCTTGCGCACCTCGATGGATTTCAAACGCTGGTTGATCCAATTCTCCGAATAGCCCTTGCGGTGGTAATACTCCAGCATGCGGTCAATGCCGATTTCGGGGTCGTCCATCTCCTCCATCCGCTCGCGGCCCAGCGAAGCCAGCCACAGCTTGAACGGCTCGGCTTTAGGCGAAGGAATGGATTGCACAAGCCGGAAAAGCTGCTCGGTGTCTGCGACATCGGTTTTGTAATATTTGCCGTCGACAGCAAGCATTTTCAGTTGACTACAATTTGTAGCCAACTCGCTGCCTTCTTTTTTAAGGCGTGTTTTCAATACGCTCCAATATTTGCGAGGATTGGGACTGTCGGTCAGGACGGCCACCACGTCGACGATGGAACAATACCACTTTTGGGTTTCGTCGTCCCACACGGTGCGCACCTTGCGCTGCTCGAAAAGCTGTATGGCTTGCTTCTGGGTCATGACTGTTTCTCGATTTGGCTCTCGTAATAGGCGATACGTTCGCGGCAGACCTTTTCCACGATGTCGCGGAGCCGCTCGACTTTGGGAATCAAAGCGTCGATGTCCGCTTTCGTAATCTCGAAGTCGGGATTGTAGCGCGATTCGATATAAGCGCGCTGCAACAGATCGAACAGCCGTTTCTCCTCCTCCGTGTCGCGCGGGAAAGCCTTGAAAATATCTGTCGTGTGTTTTTTCGCGGCATTCATCAACTCCGACAGGTCGTGGCTCTTGTGACCGTAGAGAATGAATGCCATTGGAATCGTCCGCAGAAAATTCTCGACAGACTGATGGAGATGGAACGATGCCATCCTACAATCTCCGTCTTCACAATAAAAGGTAACGCCTTTCAAAAATTGATTGGCCCGCCCGAACTTATCGCCGAAATACTTCTGCGCCCGATCGCGGATTTCGGTATAATCGAGCTTTCGCCGCCTCGCCAACTTGTACGCCCCCGAATCGAACAGCACCACTCCGTCCCGCTTGATTTCCGTCTCGAAGTAATGCGCTTTGGTAAGTGCGTAGTTAAAGTCCTCGATTCCGTAGTTGATGAATTGAGGATGCGTATGAAACGGTCGGTTCTTGTCCTCGAAAAAGCGGTCCTTGATTTTCTCGTACAACGAATATTCGACTGCTCCGATTGGCTTGCGCGTCAGAATCACGATGTCGTAATCGCTCATGTAGTAGGTCGGCGTCCCGAACTCGATGCGCTGGTCGTAGTCGACGTATTTGTTCTTGGCATAGCTGCCGAACAGCACGATCATTTCGACCTGCTTGATCTGCTCGCGGATAAGCGCGGTCAGTTGTTGCAAATCCTGTCTTTTGCGCGGCGGTAAAAATCGGGTGCTTCGTTTCATAACGACAAAATTATGAAAAAATCCGACAATGCGTTTTGCAAAACCCATAAAAACAGCTATATTTGCCTATCGTTCTGCAAATAGTCTGCAAAAGGTTTCCGACAGAGGCGGCAGGGGCCGCTTAAAAGAAACAATGCGGATTATGAAACGGACAATCGACGATTCGGCATAGCCGACGGACATAATTAAAGAGCAGCAACTCTTTATACCAAGTCAGAAAAATTAGGAACTTTTCGTAATCAAGGTATAAATGTTGCCAGCCCTTGTTTTTGTTCCGTCCGAAAGGACGGGACTTGCAAGGGCGCGGTACATTTCTGATTACAGGTTTCCTAATACCTTCTGACTGGAATGTTATCGCGTCCCTTGCTTTTTTTATGATCTTTCGGGGCGCAATCACCAACTACCAACCCAATGTTATGCGCCGCCGGTTTACAGCTACAAGACACCATACGGATTGCACCTGCCGAGGGATCTTCGGCCGGCGGAATCGGTATGTACCTTCGGTGCAAATGATTCCCGACCGGAACGCCCGCCGGAACGCCGTACATGAAGACCGGACACTCGGCCACGGCGGTGCGTTCCGCTTTTCATACCTGATTCCCACAACACATTTACCATACGGACGCAGGGCCGCCGAATTCTTCATAGTATATTCGAAAAAAAGCGTCACTTTTTGTGCCCTGCGTCCGTTTTTAACGCATTTTAATATCACAGACTATGCCTTTCGATCCTACACTTCCCCATCCGCTACCCGAAATCGACCCGCAGCTCTTCGCCGAACTGCTCGGCGAATCCGAGCGCTTCGTCGACCGATGCGACTACCGGGTCATGTCCGACGAACTGCCGACACGCTTCCTGGACTTCTGGCTCATGCCCGTCGGACGCACCGACGAAGAGACCGAACGATACCGGGAACTTTACAGGTCGGACGAGAAGGGCGTACTGCTGCAACTGCCGCTTCACCTTTTCAACTACGTCTACCACCAGCGCATCGACCCGACAAACGATTCTGCCGAAGCTGAAACGGATGCAACCGAGGATGTGAAAGCCGAAGCCTTGCATCGCTACGGCTCCGATCCCGAATTTCGGGCCGACATCAAGCTATTCATCAAGAGGCTGCATCAATTCCACGTACTGCTGCAATATATCCGCATCATGTACGAAACAGGCATGGTGCATCAGATGCACCGTTTCGATCTGTTCGATGTCGATGCTTACGAAGATGTGCTGACCTGTATCGCAGGGGATCTGACCGAAACGGCCATCAATATACTGGATCGGGTCGCTGAAGCGGAATGTTCGAAAACCTGAATGCGGAAAATATGCCGAAATCATTTTGTCAATCAAACAATGCCGAGGCTTCTGACGCGAACTTACATCCATCGCTCCCGTCAGAAGCAAGACCGCCTGACATCCCCGGCATTGTTTTTCTCAATCCATACGCCTTGCTTGCCCACCGCAGTTCCCGAAAAGGTCTGCATCTTCGAAATAAACAGCAGCAATCGCAAGGCTTTTCATACGCACGGCTCTCACCGCTTGTATCGAGCGGCCGGAAGCACGTGCGTCTTTTTTATTTAACGGTAACTTGATATTAACCTATGAAAATGCGTCGGGGATGGCCGGAAAATATGCCGGCTGAAAAAATCACGGAATTGCAACATATTCTCGGGTGTCTGCAAATGCAGATGCAATTCGAAATGGCAGTCCTATACGGTCGTTGTGCCGGAGGGGCGATGCAGAGCAAAATGGGAGGCTACGAACTGCTTCTCGTCACGCCGAACGATCCCGAATCGGACGGTTGGCGATTGGAGGAGTATCTGGAGGCCGAATATCCGGCCGAAGCCCGTGCCGAACCGATGATCCATATCGAAACGGTCAATATATACTACCTGAACAATATCAACACGACCAACTGGTTCTTCTGGAATATCCGGATGGAGGGAACGATCGTCTACGACTGCGGCAATGCGGTACACGGTTTTTTCAAAAGTGTCGTGTTCAAACATCTGCTCGCCTATCGGGCGGCACGACGTTCCTACGACTATTTCTTCACGAACGGCTGCCGGATGCTGGACGATGCCGAGCGGATGTGGGCGGAGAAGAAACGGCCGCAGGTCGCTTTCATGCTCTCTTATGCCGCCCTGTTTCTGCTGCGGGCCGAGGAGACGGTATTTTTCGGATACCTTATCCGCACAGGGAATATGCAGAAGATTTTCCGCCGGGCGCGGCATTTCTCCAAAGCGCTCGCCGAGGAGTTCGAATCGACGGACCGGTGCGATGCGGAATTTCTCGACAAACTCCACAATCTTCGTCATGCCCCGCGCAATCACGAAGATTTCAAACTGTCCGAATCCCGATACCGGTTCTATCTCGAACGCTTGCGCAAAATGCAGGCGATCGTTCGGGACTCCTGCCAACGGCATCTGTCTTATCTCGAACACAGCAATACGAAGAAACAATGGATGGATTTGAGCCATCTGGACGTTGAGTCGTCGGAACCCATACAGGAGAGTCCGGATTCCATTCCGATTCCGGAGCCGGCTCCAGCGACGACGCCGGATTCGATTCCGGCTCCAACGACGGATTCGACTTCAGCAGAAACAGAAACACATGCAGAACCCGAAGATGCGCAGAAAACGGAACCCACCCATCGGATAACCGTCGAGGTCGATCCGACGATCGCCGTCATTGCGCTTGGGCTTGCCAAAGGGAGTTTGCCGAGCTTGATCGAACAACTCGAAGCGCGCAGCGGGCTGCGCATGGATAGCGACCGGCGGCAGCAGATGATCGACACGCTGGACGCGATCTACGACCGCTGCATCGAAAAGGCCGATCTTCGGGAGGTCGTCGGTCTTTTCATGCGTCTGAAACGGGACGACATCTTATCATAAACGAAATATTTTGTCCTATTCATAGCATTCACCGGATAATTCACCGGATCGTAATCGGATTACCACCGCTGTTTGAACTCTTCCGACAGTGCGACGATCCGTGAGTTGATCTCGACGAGTTGCAGGGTCGCTTTTTCCAGCTTGCAGAGCAGCGACAATGCTTTTCGTTCGGAAAAGCGGATACGCAATTCTTTGACGACTTGATTGTAGTTGACTCCGATCGCCCGATATTGAGCGTGCAGTTGCGTCAGTTTGGCCACGTATTCCAGCGTTCCGCGGTCGGTTTTTATAACCCGAAAGACGTCGCCGAAGACTCGCGCTTTGATGAAAGCCGCCTTCGACAACAGCCCCGATCGTTCGTACATCGTCAGAAATCGGGCGTGTTCCACGGCGGAAAAGTTTACCGAGAAGCGGTAAATCGCCGGATTATCTTTCGCAGGGCGTCCTCCTTGACCCTTGCGGGGCGGGCTGGTTTTCTCCATAATTGAAGTTTTTAAGGTGAGGCCGTCGCCTCGCCGGTTGCTGAAAATTACGATTCGCTCGTGGCGGAGCCGCCTGTCGAAAAGCGCCGACTTCGGAGGTGCGTTCATCCCCTTGCGGGCAAGCTGTTTCCCGCTGCAAAAAACTTTTTGTGCAGCAGAAAACACAGCTTGCTATTTGCCTTTTGCAAATACGTTGGCTTGCGCCGTCGTTTTCTCGCCATGGCAGAGCCGTGCGAGCACGGCTCTGCTCATTTGGCTTATCGAAAACGTTCCGTCCGCTCGCCGGACGGACTATCGAACCGGCCGCCGTAAAAACGGGCAAGGCGGCTACCATCTACGTCGGAATCGTTACAACGGCAAAGATACCGACCGGTTCTGCCATTCGGTTCATCGAAGACAACGCCGCTTGCTGCCACTTCGACACCACAAGCGACAAAGGTATTTAGCTTTTCAATGCGATTGATTAGCTGACTGAATAGCTGAATGTTGAAATATGGGTTGTATGTTTGATTGAATAGATAAATACACAATCGACTGCACAAATAACCACGCGATCGCACGCACGCGTGTATGACCGATCAAACGTATGACTGTATGGTTAGCTGACTGAATAGTCATATGTTTGTTCATGCAACAGCATACGTATAGCGTACCGACAAACAATATTCCTGCTCTATTTATGCCAAGTGGAAGGGTGGAGGATTTCTGTTATTTCATATTGAAACTGGCCGATCGGACAGAGAATCGCCGACGAAGCGTTAAGATGCTTATGCCGTAGCGGAGCCGGTATGGATGGAATCTGTTTCGGTAGCTTAAAAGGTTCGGGGTTAGCTCATGACAAGATTTTTGCGGAAAATACGCTTCGCCCGAAAGGCGCAAGGAAGATTTTCCGCAAAACCGCACGGCGGCCCGATCTTGCACGAGCGTGAAGCCCGAGAATACATTTGCTACTGCAACAGATTCATCCGCTATGTCCCGGCCCACATAGGATTTAGAAATCCGAGGAGAAGATTAGAGAATGAGGAGCGCAGAAAAAATATTGTACGGCGATTGGAATTTTCACAGTTGCCGTACCCGAGTAGAATGAAGCAACACAAGATCGTATGGCAATAACGTCTTTTGCTGCCACATCGAAGCCAATTGTATGCCGGGCCAAATGACGAGTTGCTTCAGTAAACATCCTATTTGAGAATCTGGAAATCAAAGGTGTTCAGTAATGAAATTTCAAAATTCCATTTTCTCAATCTTCGTCCGTTTATCCTCTTTGATCGACATCTCTTGGTATTCGGCACTCAAATTATCGAATATTCCGGCAATGACCGGATATGAGAATCTAACCTTGTCTGCATATCGTTTGTATTTCATGGACTCCATTTTCTCTAAATTCCCGCCTTCTCCTGCTGGTCGAACAGTTACCCCTCGTTTATTGAATGTTCTCGTCCTAAAACCGCTATTTACATTCGGGTTATTTAGATCCTCAATGATCTCGCAAATAGCCTTCGGAGGGTATTCCTCTATTTCAGGGTAATTGGCAAGCAATTCTCCTATGGTAGTATCGATAGGTCCCATTTTATGGGCTTTTTCACCCAATTCCCGCAATTCCTGAATATATTTTTTCAAATTGTCTTCGTCTATAGTACACGCTTGATCGACGCACGGGGTTCGTCGCAGGTCCCATAACAAGTCGAATGCAAGCCGAGCGTAGATTTGCTCTTCATTCTGTTTGACCTTTTTCAATTCGATCTCTCGTTCAACCGGATCAGAAGAGAGATACATAAAATTCAAGATATCCATCAAACTACGGGGATGAGACATAAGTTCGTCGATCAATCGAATGTCTGAAGAATGGCCATAGTGCTTTAATAAGTTATAAAAAATGAATTCTAAGAAAAATAGCTTCTCCATATCGACATCCGTCCTTTTATCTAAGGCGATAATAATCTTTGCTAATTCATATTGGTATCCGATACCGCGAGCCGGAGGATAAGATACTATGCCCAAGATTGTATCTACAATAAATTGGGATGGAATCGATTGGGATTTCAAAGAATGATATATGATATGTATGGATCGATCAAACCGATGTATGCCATTCAATTTGTTAATCAGGAAAATATTGGCTTCCGACGTTTCACCGAGACCAGTCGGTACATGTTTCCAATAATACGATTTCGTATCTTCGGGAAGTGATTCGACATATTGCCATACCGTCTTCGATGCAGGTATGGAAGTCAGGGCTTCTCGAATGCCATCCTCAAAATCGCAGAACTCTAAGGACTTGATTTTATCAATAAACTTTTGGGAACCGAAACGATTCGCATAGCCACAGAAGAACCCTTTTGTAAACTGGCACAAAGAATCCGAAGCCGATTTGACTATATTCGCTATTTCTCGGAAATCGTTTTGCCGACATATGTGTGCATATGTTTCACCGACAATTAGTGGGCATTCGACCAATTGAACAAATTCGTAGATCCCGGCTATCCCATGAATGTCATAAATTTCCCGAAGCGCATTGCTTCGGATTTTTAGCTCTTCTCTATAAATTTGCGGAAAATCATAATTTTTTCGATCTATTTCCAGAGATTCCAAATAGTGGTCTTTGAAGATCCATCGATATTTCTGGATAGGGTCTTTTGCCTCGATATCTTGTAACAGACATTCCCATTCACTTATTTCTTTCGGGCTTAAAGCCCATTGGGTATCGGAATATAACTTGTGGCGGTATATCGTATGGCGTATTTGATTCGTTATCGCATAGCTGCCAACAAAATGGGCTTTTTTTTCTCGGATATGGTTGAATAATAATATCCGGTTGGCCTCTCCAATGGATATTTGGTCGGCAATATCGAGCATCTCGCAAACTTGCTCATCGGACAAATCGCAAATATCGGTCATCAGTCGGCAGATGTGATTGATCGCGGTAATCAAGTCGTTCGGCGTTGCTTTAGGCCTCTCTTGTCCGAATCTTCGCCAACGCATAGGATATGTGGAGCATGATGTACTCCTGTCAAAACGATCGACAAGAGCCTTACATAATTTGAATGTCTGTTTGGAATATTTCTTCGACAAACTGGTTAATATTTCAAGTCTCTGTTCAAGTATTGCATACGTTTGGGGATACCAAACTGTATATGTCATCTGTAATGAATTGATAGGCTTGTCTGTCGTATTTAAATTATTCTCTATGGAAGACAATTCCATGATAATCCGACTGACAAGCAGTAGTAGATCAGGCTCCCATGAAAGCATAGTTAGCGATCGGAGAATTTCTGTATAATTTTCTCCCGAACCGAAAATATCGATTGTGTCGCTTTTGGGTACAAATAACCTTCTTACAATGGAATCATTTTTTGCCAGGTCATTTTTTATATAATCGACATAGCAGCGAGGTGCAGCTTCTGCGATTAAATGCAACACACGTTTATTGGAATACCACCATTCTATGGTGGAATGGTCGAGAATATTTCGAATCAAAGAGTCGATCCATACTTTTCCATGTGTTGGAGTTTGTAATGTCGTGTTTTCACTGATTAAAGAGATCAATATCGCACTTTGAAATATTCCTTCCTTTAGCCATCCGGAGTAAGATTGTTTATTTTCCCTAAATCGAAATGATGTCGAAACAAGTTTCTCGGCCGCATCTGGATCATTATCCGCAGCTATTTGGTTGAGTGCATCTGCGTAATTACAGAAATCAGTAGCTGAAATATAATTGCAGGCATACAAAAAAACGTCGTATGGAGATATAATTCTCCAAGCACCATCTACGGTAACCAATGGAGAGTCGTTGCTGTTGAGCCATCGTTGTAGCTTGACCGAATATTTATCATATGGTTCGCCTGCCAATTTGGCGATCACTTCCTTATCTCCTTCACTTCTGTCATGCCACCGCCCGATAAGTATCGCAGGAATCAACTCTCGGATATTTTCGGGTTTTGCCCATTCGGGACATGTAAAGTCGAATTTTAATCTTCTTCTCAGAATCGTTATATTACGAACGGTTTCTTTGGATAATTGGTCTGCGTATTCGCCTTGTATGCCACTCGCTTTTAATGCGGCAATGAATTTTTCGCGATCAATTTCCGGCAGGGAGATCAGTTCATTTACTTTCGGAACCTCGGCTATACTGGTTACGTAAATGATTCGATGTCCCTTCTGCGTGGCATAGATATGATTTTTATTGCCGACATTTGCGATAAAGATCAAATTATCATATTCCTCAATCAAACGCTCCAAAATATCTTCATCCTCGACAATGAGGCATTTATCTTTGAGATCTGTCGCTTGTGGATGACGCAGCATGCATGCGACAGCGAAAGCCAACGATTCTTCCTGAGACATGGACTGAATGATGGATACGGACGGTTGTTGCAGGATTTGATATATTTTCTCCTGTTCTGTTTCCCGTCCGCCAAGAAGTATATCCGGTGTTAAGTTTATTTCCGGCCCCGTTGCCCACTTATTCCAAAAAGTATCGATCGTACGAACTTTATTAAAAGGTTGACGGTGGAGATGTTCGGTAAACCATAAGGCAACAGCGGGGCAGAACGACAACCAGTCTTCCAATTCGACGGCCGTTAAAACAACGATCTTTTTCCAGACATGCGTACTGTTTTTTTCTTGTGCCCACTTTCCTGCTCCATCCCAGATGCGAGGAGTTACGAAAACAAAGGTCGCAGACCGTTTCTCAAAACCTAAAGAGTCTTTCGTCCTTTTGTCATAATCTTCGTTGGCCTTGTTTTTTGTGTTTGCATTTGTTCCGCATTCCCATAAAGACAATCCGGATTCGATGTTATAAATGTCTTCTGATGATTCAAGAATCCCATCCCATCCTGTTAGGTGCACGGCATCTCCTGACGGAAATCGGATTTGAGTTATATTCGATGTCGTTGCCCGAATTAGTCGAGTAACCAGCTCCGGTAAAACGCTTTGAGCATCCCGTCTATCTGCCCATTGTTTGATATCTGTCGAGTTGATCCACTTCATATCTAAAATCATGGTCATTTTTAGCTCACAACGAATTTTGTTCGCCGTATAGCCGATTTATCCACATGGCAAAAAGTTTGTCCGTCACGGAAAATACCTTGTTGATTTCGGTTATGAAGTCCTTTTCGAGCAGTTTCTTCATTGCCGACTGAACGGAACTCGCCGACGCCAAACTATGTCGCTTGATAAACGCTGCCGAGGTAATCCGTTCCGCTTCGCTCTCTTTGGCAATGGCATAGAGCAACTCTTTCTGCTTTTCAGGGATGTTCGACAGAATTTCGCGGAAAATCGTATCGTTCGAGGCAATCATGTTGTCGATTGCCGCGCGGAGGGTTTCGAGCATACACTCCTCGCCTTCGGGAGTGTCGGCGAATGCCTCGTTGAACGTTTTCTGAACGTAGTAGGTATGCCCCTTGAACAGATTGTAAACTCGTTTTACATCGTCGGACGCAATCCGTCTGTTCCGTTTCTCGAAATGGCCAACGATGAATGGAATATATATTTCTGGAGTAATCGCCTTCAGCTCCAGCATATCCGCACTATGGTAAAACGGACGTGCCGCCGACGTGAACATCTCCTGCATCATGTGGCGCTCGCTGCCGGCGAAGATGAAGTTGCAGTTGCGCAACTTTTGAATATGGGTTCGCAACTGTGCTTCGATATTCTTCTCGGGATATTTGGCGATTTGCTGGAACTCGTCGATCGCTACGATGCACGGCTTATCCGCATGGGCAAGGTATTGGAAAATTTCATCCAGCGTATATTCAGGACGGTCGATGTCACCCAGCTCCACGTTGAAAGTCGGCATGCCCGTAATAGGGTCGAATCCGAATTTGCCACTGATGGACTTGATAGTCTGGATAAACAGGCCGGCCATCTTGCGACTGCGCGGCAGAAGGGTTTCGTATATTTCACGTCCCAGCAAATAGGTAAATTCCCGCAGGCTCGACGTATGCAGGATATCTATGAAGAACGTATAGTATTCATCAGCTATTTCGGGTTTGTCGTAGCAAAACCGAATCAGTCCCGTTTTGCCCATACGGCGCGGAGAGATGATTACCATGTTGTTTCCGTTCGTAATGGATTTGACGAGCCTTGCCGATTCCGTAATGCGATCGCAGAAATATTCAGAGGCTATTTTTCCCGTTACGATGAAGGGATTCATTGCTTTTGCCATACAGTTGTTCTTTTTGCAAAGATAATTATTCATCATAAATTATGCAAATAGAATAATCTGTGATTTATTAAGCCGATAGAGCTGCTTTTTTATCTGAAGTTCAGTTTAGTCTGGTGTTGTTCGTCGGCATCATCCACACGACCTCGGGCGTGGTCGCCCGCTCTATGATCCATCGTCTGAAAACCGAGGCCTCTCGCGAATCGAGCCGAAAAGCCAATGCCGCAATCATTTCGAGCGAGTAAATCTCGACGGAGCTGCCGTCTTTGTAGCGTTTCATACGGCAAGCTGCGTCTTCGCACAGAACGCCGCTATTGCGGATAGAGCGGATATTGGCTCCGACGGCCGATACGAAGACCCCGAATAAGTCGGCGATCTGGTGCTGCGTCAGCCATACGCCGCCGCTCGTCGGACGAATGGTCACTCGGTCGTTTTCGATGGTTATGGGTTTCGTAGTCATCTTCATGTTTTTTAGCGTTGAAATATAGTTAATTATTCGTTCTTCTGCAACTGCGGCGTATGGGGCGTACCGGTTTCCCGGTCGGCTGTTCGTCGCAAAGTTCGAGCGGACGGCTGCTCATGTCGCTTTTCAAGCGGCGCATGTCCTCCTCCACCTTCCTGTCGGTCACGTGGGCGTAGATTTGCGTGGTGACGATGCGCTTGTGCCCCATCATGCGGCTGACCGTTTCGATCGGCACGCCCAGCGACAGCGTAATGTGCGTTCCGAAGTTGTGCCGCGCCATGTGAAAGGTCAGCTTGCGGTCGATGCCGCAGAGGGCGGCGATCGCTTTCAAGGCAGCGTTAATCGCGCTGTTGCAGTACATCGGCAGCAGCTTGTCGTCCGGCGCGAGGCCGTCGTACTTGTCCAGAATCCGAACCGGCAGGTCGAGCAGCAGTATCTCGAACCCGACGCCGGTCTTCTCGCGGGTCGCACGGATGCGCATTCCGCCCTCCGCGGTACGTTCCAAATTGGCAGTCGTCAAACGGCTCATATCCACATAGGCGATGCCCGTATAGCAGGAGAAGAGAAACAGGTCGCGGACAAGACGCAGGCTCGGCGACGGAAGCGGCGTAGTCATCAACCGATGCAGCTCCTCGCGGGTCAGGTATCGCTGCTGGCGACGCGGACGCTGCGGTTCGTATTCGGCGAACGGGTCGGACGTGACGATTCCCGAGGCGACGGCCTTGCCGATGACCGTTTTCAATCGGGACATGAGCAGAACGATCGTAGACGGAGCCAAACGCTGCTCCGAACGCAGATACAGATCGAATCGTTCGATCAACGACCTGTCTAAAGCCCCGAACGGCAAATCCGTCAGATTGAACTTCGCCGACAAAAAGCGGGACAGGTGTTTAAAAGTATTCTTGTAGCACGCTGCGGACTTCGCAGAGCGATCGACCCCGACATGCTTCTCGAAGCGCTCGATAAACCGTCTGAAATAACCCAGCAGCGCCTCCTGCCCCGATGCCATACCCAGTAGCCGGCATTTGACCTCCTCGGCTGTTACCCGTTCACGAGCAGCCGACAGCTCGCGGCAGATGCCGATAGCCGAGGCGCGCAACTCATCCAGCCGGCGGTTGATTCCGATAGCCGCAGCGCTTTTGCCCTTCATGCGTCCCGACGTCCACAATGACCACGGTGCCGTGAGCTTCGTGCCGAAGACGCACGTCGAGCCTCCCACGGCAAGACGAGCCATTACGGGGCAATGCCCCGCGGCGCCCGATTCGTTCACTTTCGTGCACCTTTTCTCGCCTCGGCAAAGTGCGAACGAGTTCGCCTCTGCCCTCGGCTTACCGAAAACGTTCTTTTTAAGGTAGAACGAGACCTTTACTTCCTCCTGTTTCATAACCCTGATACCTGTTTGCAAAATTAACTGATATAGAGCTATTTGAAACCATGAAAAATGCAGCCGAATATAGAAACAAAACCCTCATTCGGTGCTTCGTCCCCGTCTTTTTACTCCCGAACCGAAAAAAAGCTACTTTTGTAATCGGGATGCGAGGAGAATCGACGGCGCAGCGATGCAGTGATAGAATCAGGCAGCAGACGGTCGGCGAAACGGGCGTTATCCGACCCTTGAAAAGGGCAACGGATAAGTAGCTTTCAGTCGTTCCATGTTCGGATTCCGGACTCTTTTTCGGGGTTAACCCGTCTGCGAAGCCTATAGCCGAATAAAGCTGCCAAATTCTGACTTACAACACGTTAACAATATTTGCCTTACCGTTGCACTGCTCTCGGATTTTCTTCGTATCTTTGTTTCTATGGACAGAGGGGAGATTATCATTTACCAGACGGCAGACGGCGAGACCCGCTTGGACGTTCGCATGGAGAACGACAGCGTGTGGCTGACGCAGGCGCAGATTGCGCATTTGTTCGGAGTTGACAGAACGGTTATTGTCAGACATGTCAACAACATTTATAAGTCGTCCGAATTGGAGCGGGACGTAACATGTGCAAAAATTGCACATGTTCAGCATGAGGGGCAACGGCAAGTGCGACGTATGATTCCATTTTATAACCTCGATATGATTCTATCGGTGGGCTATCGCGTCAATTCCAAAAATGCCACTCAATTTCGTATCTGGGCAAATAAGGTCTTGAAAGAGTATCTAATAAAAGGCTATGCAGTCAATAGCCAGTCCAAGGCCGAGCAGTTGGAGGAGCTGAAACAAACCGTTCATCTGCTCTCGAACGTGTTGTCGGCAAAGGATGTTACGAAATCCGAGGCAATCGGGTTGCTGCGCGTGATTACGGACTATACTTACGGTCTCGATACGCTCGACCGCTACGATTATCAGCAGTTGGAAGTGTCGGCTACTACGACCGAGGAGCCGTTTCATGCGACCTATGAAAATGCGATGGAGGCGTTACAGGTGTTACGCGACAAGTTCGGAGGCAGCGAGCTGTTCGCCCACGAGAAGGACGAGTCGTTCAAAAGCACGATGGGCGCAATTTACCAGACTTTCGGCGGGCGGGACCTCTATCCGAGCGTTGAGGAGAAGGCGGCTAATCTGCTCTATCTGACGGTTAAAAACCATTCGTTCAGCGACGGTAACAAGCGTATCGCCGCTTTCCTGTTCCTTTGGTTCTTGGAAAACAATCGGATTCTTTACCGTGCTGACGGTTCGCGCCTTTTGGATAACAATACACTGGTCGCCCTGACGCTGATGATTGCCGAGAGCCGCACGGAGGAAAAAGACGTGATGACGAAGGTTGTGGTGAATCTGATCAATAAGAACAATTGACACGATAACAGCGTGTCGGATATCGGAAAAGTGATGAAACCTATGAAGCCTAGTCATTTTATGAACCGAGTTTTATTGTTTGTATTGTTGCTAGTGGTAGGCAAAGGTGCTTTGTCGCAGGAGCGGATAGATACACTCTACTATAGCCGTTCGGGGATGACGGTGCGAAATCCGGTTTTTGCCGATTATTATCGACTGGCGCTTTATCCTGCGGATGCGGCGGGGCTCAAAATGTTCAAGGATTTTTATATTTCGGGAGAATTGCGGAGAGAAGGGCGTTTTCAGACAATCGATACGCTTGATGATCGCCGGACGGTGTTTGACGGAGATGTTGTTTCCTATTTCAAGAATGGTCGCATGTCGGAAAAATCATATTATTCGGAAGGATTGTTGGAAGGCGAATATCGGCAATACGACGAGAATGGAACGTTGAAAACACGTGCGTCGTATGCCGGCGGCGAATTGTCCGGGATGTACGAGGCATACAACGGAGACGGCTCCTGCCGAATGGTGGAATATCGTGCAGGGCTGCCGGTTCATGATTATTATTTGCTGGCGGACGGCAGCGGGAACACGCTTAAATTCCGCATTGCGGACGACATGCCGGTATGGGAATCTCCGGTCATAACGGAGCGTTCGGTCGATTATCGGGACGGTGTGCCCTGGGAGGTCTATTTCAAAAACGGATTGACGATCGCCTTGACGGATGCCATCGTCCGGGATTACGGCAAGTGGCACCGGGTCGATCTGATTATCTCCAATAATTCATTGACGCCGGTCGAATTCAATCCGGAGACCGATATGACGGCCTATTCCGTAGACGAACACGATGTCGCCACCGATCTGCAGGTCTGGTCTTGCGATAGCTATCTGAAGAAAGTGAACCGATCGCAGACCTGGGCCGCTGTTTTGATGGGCGTCAGCGAAGGAATGGCTTCTGCCGGCGCAGGGTATTCGACCTCCACGACGACCGGTTACAGCAGCTACGGCGGTTATTCGTCTTATACGACTACGACTTATAATCCCTCTGCAGCCTATCAGGCCAACATGGCCTCACAGCAGCGGATCGCTGATTTCGGTCAGGCCTTGCAGGACGAACAACAGGTCAAAAAGCTGGGATATTTGAAGAAAAACACGATATATCCCGGAGAATCCGTATCCGGATTTGTTCATGTAGCATGGATTAAAGGGGAGCGTGTTGTGTTCATTATCCGGATTGAAGGTGCCGAATACATTTATGAGTGGGGATTTGACAAGAAAAATGCGTTTTTATTGAATAAGAACAACTAAGCTGTATCATTTTTTCTAAAATTTAGTTGAGGAAATAATATCCGCAAGGTCCTGCAAATCGCTATGTGAGCCTTGCGGATATTGTTTTTAAGGTTTATTCCTTTGCGGGAAAGCGAAAAAATGGGAAGATTTTGTACCTTTACCTAAAATATTCTATACAATGGCAGCGATGAATACAGCCGACATCGGCTTTGAAAAGGAAATATGGAAGGCGGCGGATAAGATGCGCGGAAATATTGATGCATCGGAATATAAATCCGTTGTATTGGGACTTATTTTCCTGAAATACATCTCGGACAAATTCGAAGCTAAATATCAACAGCTTGTTGCCGAAGGAGAGGGCTTTGAGGAAGACAAGGATGAGTATTTGAGTAATAAAAATGAGAAGGGTAGTTATGATCCGGTTTTCTATGTCCCTGCGGAAGCCCGTTGGGAAGCTATTGCCATCCATGCACACTCTCCTGAAATTGGAACGATCATCGACAATGCGATGCGGGCAATTGAGAAGGAGAATAAGCGTCTGAAAGATATTCTTCCGAAAAACTTTGCGCGTCCCGAGCTCGACAAACGCCGCTTGGGTGAAGTTGTCGATTTGTTTACAAATATTCGGATGCATGAGCACGGCGATTCGAAGGATATTTTGGGTCGTGCTTACGAATATTGTCTTTCGAAGTTTGCTGAGGCCGAAGGAAAATTGGCAGGTGAATTTTATACTCCGGCTTGTATCGTTAAGACGTTGGTGAACGTATTACAACCTTATAAAGGTCGTGTTTACGATCCTTGCTGCGGTTCGGGTGGTATGTTTGTACAGTCTGCACAATTCATCGAGAACCACTCTGGAAATATCAATAATATATCAGTCTATGGTCAGGATTCCAATCCTACGACATGGAAAATGGCGCAGATGAACTTGGCGATTCGCGGTATCGAGGCCGATCTCGGGCGATATAATGCGGATACCTTTTTCAATGATTGCCATCCGACTCTGAAGGCCGATTTCGTGATGGCCAATCCTCCGTTCAATCTGAGCGATTGGGGGGCGGATAAGCTGGCGGATGATGTGCGTTGGAAATACGGTACACCGCCCAATGGCAATGCCAACTTTGCGTGGATTCAGCATATCATCCACCACCTTGCCCCGACGGGACGTGCGGGCGTTGTGCTGGCCAACGGCTCGCTGTCGAGCCAGAGTGGCGGTGAGGGCGAGATTCGGCGTAAATTGGTAGAGGCTGATTTGGTGGATTGTGTTATCGCTATGCCGCCGCAGTTGTTCTATACTACACAAATTCCCGTGTCGATTTGGTTTTTCAATAAAAACAAGCAACAAAAGGGCAAAACGCTCTTTATCGATGCTCGCAACTTAGGTACAATGGTAACGCGCAAACTGCGCGAATTGACCGATAGTGACACGGTCGATCCGATAAAGCGCGGCGATATTCAGCGCATTGCCGACACCTATAATGCCTATGTTGCTGGAAAATTGGAGAATGAAAAAGGATTTTGTGCGGTTACCTCTGTCGCAGAAATTGCCAAGCAGGATTTTATTCTCACGCCCGGTCGCTATGTGGGCATTGCTGCGCAAGAGGAGGACACCGAACCGTTTGAGGAGAAAATGACACGCTTGACGGGCGAGCTTTCTGGACTATTTGAAAAGTCGCACGAGCTGGAGGCAGAGATCAAAAAACAGTTAGGTAGTATTGGGTATAAATTGTAGCAAATATGGGCTTAATTCTTAATGACTTAAAAAATGCATGTGAATTAGAACATGTATGTGACTATGTAAATAATCGCACAACGAGTAGTATGAATTATATCTCTACGGAAAATATGTTACCCAATAAAGGTGGTATAAGTGAATCTACAATAATACCGCCTGGAACCACAACTGAATATAAAATCGGAGATATTTTGATCTCTAATATTCGGCCATATTTCCAAAAAATATGGTGTGCTGATAGGTGCGGTGGGTGCTCTGCGGATGTTTTGTGTATTCGTGCAAAAGAAAATACAGATAGCAAATATTTATACTATCTGTTGAGCCAGCAAGCGTTTTTCGATTACGTAATGTCGGGAGCAAAAGGGTGTAAAATGCCTCGAGGGGACAAAAAACAGATTATGCAATGGCCTGTAAATATCCCCGCAATAGATGTGCAGAAAAAAGTTGTAGCTATATTATCTTCTCTCGATAATAAGATCAGACTCAATCGACGGATAAATGATAATTTAGAGGAGCAGGCCAAAGCGCTGTTTAATCATTACTTTATTCAAAATACAGAGAATTTAGGAGAATGGCAAGACGGGGTTTTGACTGACATTGCCCAATACCTTAATGGATTGGCTATGCAAAAATATCCAGCGATGCCTAATGAGGCAGGATTGCCAGTTTTAAAGATTAAAGAACTTGGACAAGGACAATGTGACACCAACAGTGATCGTTGCTCATCTTTAATAAAACCTGAATATATAATTTCTGATGGAACCATTATATTTTCTTGGTCAGGAACCCTACTTGTAGATATTTGGTGTGGTGGAAAATGTGGGCTCAACCAACATTTATTTAAGGTATCTTCGGCAAAGTATCCTCAATGGTTTGTTTTTTATTGGACAAAGCATCATTTGAATAAATTTATTCGCATTGCGAAAGACAAAGCGGTTACTATGGGGCATATCAAACGATGTGATTTAGAAATATCAAAAGTAAAAATCCCAAGTAAGCAGGCTTTGGTTAATTTAGATAAGTTATTTTCTCCCATCTTTAATAGAATGGTTACTTGTCGAATTGAAAATAGGAAATTATCATCTCTCCGCGATACCCTTCTACCCAAACTCATGTCCGGTGAGATCTCCGTTGAGGAGGTTTCCCTCGATTAGCTTGCTAAATTATCATTTATACGCTTATTGGTCTCTATTTTTTCGTCAATTGAAGAAAGAATAGAGACTATTTTTTGTTGAGTTTTAATATCAGGAATTGATATATCTTGTTCCTGAATAAAACTGTTGAAATCTAAATTCTTAATGCCGGTTGTGCCATTCTCATAGGGGAACATAGCATCTTTATTGTACAGATAAAGCCAGTAATTAAAAAGATATTCAGGTTGGATGCCCGTTGCTGTGATGGCTTTACAGAAGTTAGAACATATCAAAGGCTTACTATATCGGGATAATATTTTATCGGATATTAGCGCAATGCGCCCCGTTGACTGCGTTGGACTCCCGCCGGATATTTCAATTATTAAATTATTAGCAGATAAAATCTTTGATGTCGCTTTTTTATTATGGATAAAACGTTGTGGCATTTTGCCGACATTGCCTTTGCAAAGTTCGGGAATGTCAGCCCCTCTCACACATAATACTTCTGTTGTATAGTTCTCTGTGGGGGAGCCTTTGCCCCAATCACCACTTTTGACTTCTGATATTATATCCTTTATTTTGCAGGTTACTCGTGTCATACCTAATTTATATATTTCCGATGTGAGATTTTGACATTGCTTTGATTAACCATTGCATAGTGCATTGTGGTGTCGATCTTGACGTGTCCCAATAGCTTCTGCACCTGTTCGATCGGCATTCCTTTGTCGATGGCCATTGTGGCAAGTGTCCGGCGGAATTTATGCGGATGAACTTTGTGAATCGAAACTTTGCGACCGAGTTGGCGGAGGCGCAACTCCACTCCGCTAATTTTAAGTCGATTATGTGGCTTGGCGATGGATACGAAGAGTGCCGGATTGTCATCTGTCCGGCTTTCGAGGTATTGTTTCAGATGAATTTTTGTGCGGGCGTTGAAATAGACTTCTCGTTCTTTGTTGCCTTTGCCGAAAACGACGCATTCGCGTTCGTGAAAGTCTATATCTTCTCGATTAATTTTTACCAGTTCGCCGACGCGGATGCCGGTAGACGATAGCATATCTACGATTGCCAGATCTCGTATATGGGTGCAGTTGTCACGCAAAATTTCGAGATTTTCATCGGATAGCACCTCTTTAATTAAGGAGCCGGTTTTAACTTTATGGATGCGTCTCACCGGGCTTTTAAGAATATAATCTTCGTCTTCGAGCCATGCGAAAAAGCTTGAGAAAATTCTGCGGATATTGTCTATGGTAACTTTTGACGATTGGTTATTCGATTGGTATGATGCAAGATAACATCGTAGATCGGTCGTTGTTATATCGACGATATTCTTGTCGATCTGCCGTAACATATATTCAATAGTCGAAGCATAATATTTTAATGTTTTCTCAGAGCATCCCTCGACGCGTTTGGCTGATATAAATAGCGTTTGCAGTTGAGAATTAGCCTTGACTCGCGCTTCGCTATCCGGAAGCTTTTCTGCGATGACAATATTTTGCAATGTGCGATTCAGCACGTTACATAAGATGCTCATTTGATCTGCCGTAATGACGGTACGCATCGCGGTTTTAATTTCGTCAATTAGTTTTTCTTTCATGGCTGCGTTTGTATTATTGAAATTGATAAAGTTACGCAGTCCATTGAAATACACACAAAGATAACCGATAAATGATAATTTAGAGGAGCAGGCCAAAGCGTTGTTTAAGTCGTGGTTTGTG
>OGQP01000614.1_pt1 | contig 23904 bp, 18 predicted proteins | sample 1553251 | NCBI WGS metagenome assembly OGQP01 (sample SAMEA2580016, study PRJEB22360) | human gut metagenome | biome: human gut; feature: human-associated habitat; material: faeces | place: Denmark | collected 2008/2010 | reverse complement strand
GCTCAAGGTACTTTGCACTGAGTTCGGGGGTCACAATGTCGAACAGAATCCTTGCGGCAACAATGTTGAGCGAGGATGTGATGCCTCGGCGAACGGAAGTCAGTCCTTCCCAACGACGCGAACCGATTTTCGGGTATCCTCTTTCACCGCCGTAACCGTCGATTGCAAGCTCGGAATTCAGCACGCATGTTGCCGGCGTTGCGCCCATGTCGAGCGCGGGACCGTAAACCGCAAGCGGCTTGATGGATGAACCGACAGGCATACTGCTCTGGTAAGCGCGGTTGAGCTGCCGTTTCTGAATCGGCTCTTCACGTCCGCCGACCATGGCAACGATATAGCCCGTGTGCTGATCGATAATGACCGATGCCGCCTGCGGCTGCGCACTTGTGATGCCGGAATTGGGGTCTGTAATTTCAGATGCAGCCGAATTGCGCAGACGGGGATAATTCTGCCATTCGGTAATGGTTTGCTGAACGGTGTTCTGAATGTCCGGCTTAACTGTCAAATAAATGTGGTATCCGCCGGTGCGCAGTTCCCTTTCGATTTCGGCACGGTTTGCAGGCGTGTCCGCAAGGTCACGCGCTTCAAGCATGTGCGTCACAACATCATAAACACCGTATTCAACAAAATATGCCATGTCATAGAGCTGCTTTTGAGCGCTTACTTCAAGGATGTTGACATGTTCAACAAGTGCGGCGTCGTATTCGGCGCGCGTTATGAAGCCCTCATCATACATTGCTTTAAGAACAACGTTCGTCCTGTCGTTGGTTATATCCATTTTGTTGCGTCCGCTGCTGTAAAACCGTTTATAGGTGTTCGCACGGGGATTGGTAACGTTCGGCTTTTGAACCATGCCCGCAAGCATTGCGCATTCGCGAATGGTCAATTCGTCGAGTTCCTTGCCGAAATAGTCTTTTGCGGCTGTTTTAAAGCCGTAGTTGGAGTCGCCGAGGTAAACATCGTTCATATAGGCTTCAAGTATTTTGTCCTTTGAAACGGTGCTTTCAAGCTCATATGCAAGGTATGCTTCCTGAATTTTGCGCTTATAACTCTGAACGTTGGAAAGTACTTTGTTTTTGATAAGCTGCTGGGTGATTGTTGAGCCGCCGTGGGTGTTGGTGTTGCGCAGCGTGTTGATAACAGCCGAAAAAAGCCGCTTGAAATCAAGGCCGCTGTGTTTATAAAAGCGAACATCTTCAACCGCAATAAGCGCATTTTTAAGATTGTCGGGAATTTCGTCGATATTTGCCCAATCACGGTATTCCATGCTGGCAAAGGTCGTTATCATATTTCCGTTGCCGTCATAGATGTAGCTTGTGCGGTCGCTTTCCGTGAGCGCGGAAATATCAAGCGTCGGCGTGGTGTCGATATATGCTTTTGCAATGCCGAGCACAAGGCCGAGTCCGATGAAACCGCAAAGTATTCCCGCAACAACAACAAGTTTTATGACTGTGAACACGATGGCGAGCAAGGTTGAACGCGGTCGTTTGCGCGGCGCAAAAACTCCCTGCGGCGCATCCGCTTTGTTCGGCGAAGTGCGTTCTGCACGGGAATGATCTTTGTTATTCGGTTTTGAATGCATTGATTCGTTTGCTCCTTTTTTGTCTGAAAACAGTTTGGCAAAAAAACTGCGCACGGAAGCGAAGGTTTTTTTGAAAAAACCCGAATTCCCGCCGTCGGCGGGTTCTCCGTTCGCATTTGTCGCCGCAGCGGGACTCTCAAAAACGAGAGTGTCGCCGTCCGCTGCGCTGTTATGTTCATTTTTGAAATTATCCATCTCAAAATACCTTTCGCATATTTTCCCATTCAAATTATACCACAGTGTGCACCGCTTGGCAAACCGAACATCAAATATTTGCAGTTTTGCCGCAAATATCCGCAATTATCCGCGTTTGCTCCCGCATTGCGGGTAACACTCATGCCGTGTGCGGAATATTTTAAAAAGAAAACGATAAAAAGGAGGGAATGCAATGTCGGACTGCACGGGGGGCGAAAGCAATGCTGTTGTAAGGAAAAGAAACGGAAAACGCCGCTTCCGAAGAGTGCGCGGTGTAAAATCAGCCAATATCCGCAGGATACAAAAACCGAATCTGCATTTCGGCCTGCGGGGTATAATCTGTGCTGCGGCTGCGCTGTTTATTGTGTTCGCAATCCTGCTTGACTCGGCGTTTTCCGTGCCGCTGCGCGCTCTTGCAGAGGAAAAGGCAGCCCGGCTTGCAGCGGAACTGCTGAACTCTGCGGTATTGGAAGTCATGGAAGCCTATTCGGAGAAACATGATCCTTCCGAACTTGCAAAAGTGCAGCGAAACGAGAGCGGTGCGGACATTCTTTTTATTGACGCCGTGAAAATTAATCTGCTTGCGGCGCAAATAACCGATTGCGCCCAAATTCGGCTTCGGGAGCTTTCGAATGCTTCTGTCGGCGTATCACTCGGGACGGCAAGCGGAATTTCATTGTTTACCGAAAAAGGCCCTTGTATAAGCGTCGGGATTTCTCCTGCGGGAAGAATCGATTCCGGACTTTCCGCTGCATTTTCTCCTGCCGGAATCAACCAAACAAGATATTCGGCATATCTAAAACTGACTGCAAACATTCGGATAATACTTGCCTCATTTGAAAAACATATCGCCGTGTCCCATACCGCCGCGCTTTGCGAAACAGTTATTGTGGGCGATGTCCCTCAGGCATACACAAACGTTGAATCGGTTGATGACGCATTGAACCTTTTGCCGTCAACGGGCGATACAGAGTAAGTATTGACGGGAATTTTTGTGATAAAACATCAGACATATACCAATGCTGCGTGAAAAAATCCGTCAATTAAAAATATTAATTGATGTTTTTTTTTCGCAACGGCCGCAAATCCGTAACATGCCGCGTAAACAGCTTGAATTTCGGGAGAAAATTATTAATGTTAAAATTTTTAGAAAAAAATAAAAAAAACACTTGCACTATCAGGCAATATATGGTATGCTTGACTCGAAGAGCGGAAGAGAGCCGAAACGAGGGCGATCGATCCGATTTTCAAAAGCTCCAAGCCGCAGTTCCTCGGGTCTTTGTGCATTCCGGCTGTGCTGACAACAAAGACTTCCCTGTTTCCGATCTCCACCCGATAAATGTTTTGGCTTGCAAAACGCATTTTTGACCGGGAACGGTTCAATCAACAGCAATCGGGCAAGCTATCACCATACCATTACTAAGGAAGGAGAAGAGAACAATTACTAAGGAAGGAGAAGAGAACAATGCGTGTGAAGAAACTGTTGGCGATGTTCCTTTTGATTCTGTTGCTTTGTCAGCCGATGCTTGCTTTGCAGTCGCTTGCTTCAGCTGAATCAAGCGGTTATTCCGAAGAGCCGAGTATTGTGCGGGAACTTACAGAACTCAGGAGCACCGACTCAAGCACCTTCCTGCGGGATGACGGCACTTATGAATGCGTCATCTATTCGGAAGATAAATTCTACCGTAACGCAGGCGGAGAAATGACCGAGATTGACAATTCGATTGTCAATACAAACTTAACAAGAAACAGTTTGAACTACAGGTTTGCCAACGCTGCAAACGATGTACGCTTCTTTTTCGCCGACGGGGAAACTTCCTCGGTGTCGGCGGACTATGACGGGCACTTCGTTTCATTTATTCCGATTAACGCGAATAATGTTATTGCAGTGAAAGATGCACAGTATCAGCACAAAACCATCGGAGGTTACAGTTTGCACGGCAAAAACACCGTTGCTTATCCAAATCTGTTCAAAAATGCGGATTTCGTGTATGCAGCAAACAGCGATTGCCTGAAGGAGTATATCATCATGAAATGTGCCGATGCTCCGCTGACATACAGCTTCTTTGTTGAATCCGATTGCGAAATTCTGCAAGCTGAGGACGGTTCAGTTCGCTTCAGCGACAGTTTCGGAGAATGCGTGTTCGAACTCGAAAAGCTCTTTGCTGTTGATTCTGCGGGGGCATACACCGATGAAATGAGTTTCACGTTGTCGCCGGTACGGGATGGAACAATAATCTCTTTCTCCGTTCCGCAAAGCTTCATCTCTGCTTCCGAACGGGTTTTCCCTGTATTGATTGATCCTTCGGTAATGGTAACGGGTAAGGATAAGACACAGGATGCCTTCGTTTCAAGCAAAAACTCTGACACAAATTATTATGTTGATGAGTATTTGCGAACAGGTAGAAGCAGCTCATACAACATCAGCCGAACTTATATCCGTTTTACCATTCCGTCAACTGTCGGCGGCACTGTCACAAATGCATATTTGCGAATGGAAAAACGGGGCGGTTCAACTCCGCAGACACGCGCATACCGGGTTACTTCAAGCTGGTCTTCAAAAAACATAACTTGGAACACAAAACCCGGAAACTCAACAACCGATGTTTCCACCGTTGCAGCTGCTGACAGCGGGAACTGGTTCAAAATGGGCGTAACGTCAATCGTTCGTGATTGGGTCAGCGGAGCGCGCTCAAACTACGGCTTTGTTGTAAAAGACAATACCGAAAGCGGAACATCCCAATGGACGACCTTTTACAGTTCCGATGCTGAATCTCCGCATAAGCCGGAGCTGCACATAACGTACACTGTAAGTCCGATCAGCATAGATCGCATGTATTCAACTTATGCAATGACGGCAAAGTATCGTGACAAGCTGCAATACAACATGAATTGCTACGGATATGCAATGCATGTTCATGCAACAGTTGGAACTGACTCCAACCCATATAAACAGCAGCCCGGGGAGTTTATTCGAGATAATCAGTCTTATTTTGACTTTTGCCTCGAAATGTATTATAAGTTTGACGATTTAAGCATCACTTCTGAGGCACTTCTGAATTATCTTGAACAGAAAATGTACGGTGACTTTGCAGCACTCCGCAATGCTGACGGGAATGATTGGACGATAACGCGAACAACACAAACTGCATCCGTTCCCGCCGGGTACAGAAAGATAGCCTTGACCATCGGTATTGGGCATGACTATCATTTCTATATGCGGCACAGCGACGGAACATGGTCGCATAAACCCGGAAGCACTAATGTAACCAATTTGTCGTTGGACACTCATGCTGTTATTACTGACAGCAATATTGCAACTGCGGCAAGGGAAGGGAGGTATGATGACGGTGTGCGCTATTATCTGATAAAGAAATCGCCAATAATCGATTATGCGCATGGAGATGGAAGAGGCAGTGCATTGTACACTCCTGTGTTGTTTAAAGACAAGGCGGGAGATACGTTAACTAAAAGCGCAACGACAAGAGGTGCTTTTACGAGAGGACGGTTTGATTTCAGCGGAGATGTGGATTGCTTTGCGTTTTCACCTGCGGAGACCGGAACATATACATTCACAACATCGTTGACGCCGTCAAGCTATGATTCGGATATAGTGATTTACGACACTTACGGAAACAAACTGAGAGAATCTGTTTCTGTCGGAAATCCGAATTTCACTATGAACCTTGAAGCAGGCCGTAGATACTTTATAAAGATCTACGATAAGAACAAGAATGTTGCGGAATACATTCTGCATCATTCGATTAACTGAGATAATCGCATTAACGCTGTTAATTTGATTATATAATAATAATGGAGGTTTAATTATGAAAAAGAAAACTCTTACCATCATCATCGCACTTGCATGTGCGGTTGCGCTCGCTCTCGGCTGCATTGTTGCTCATGCAGTCACTTCGGACAGAAGCAAAGTTTCCGAGCAGGAACAGGATGCTTCCGCAAGGGTTGATGCTGTGAACGAGCAGGAACAGGACGATTCCGAAAAGGTTGATGCTGTGAACGAGCAGGAACAGGACGATTCCGAAAAGGTTGATGCCGTAAACGATGAAGTGATTAACACCATCAGGAACAGGAGCTACGGTGACGAAACGTCACTTTACAAGTACTGCTGTGCGCATGCTTCCGATGAGCAGAGGCGGCAGCTCGAAAGCTTTGAAATGGGTTATAAAGGGGCTACGTCAGAGCTGCTTAGAGAGGGTTATATCAGGCAGATTGAGACGATAATGGGAGCGCTCCCGTCGGACACTCCGAGACTGACGGTTGAACAGGCAAGAAGCATTTACTTTGAGGTTCGGGCGGAGGGTTATCTGCCCGGCTCAAGGGAACTTGCAATTGAGTTGGAGAGACGTTATAACGAGATTGCCGGAGCTCCCGACTACGTGGGCGGGAGTGGATTGTACATTACTGTCTACTCCTGCAATCCCGAATTTACGGAGGGAATATTCATCATAAACGGTGTTGCGGGGTCTTTTAACCCGAGTTTGGATCCTCATGTCGCTGTTAAGAACCGTTTTGAATAAGTTTCTTTAACGAAAAGGAGAACAAAGGTATGAAAAAGAAAACTCTCACCCTCATCCTTGCGCTTACATGCGCGGTTGTGCTTGCCTTGGGCTGCTTTGCCGTGCAGGCACTGACGCTCAGCGGAAGGAATGCAGCCGATGTTGCTTTGAACGATGTTGATCCTTTTGAACAGAACCAGGATGCGTCCGAGTATTACGACTACTGGACTGACGAGAACGATCCGAATTCCTGTTATCAGATTCCTTGGGCATGGGATTCGCAGGATACTTCCGAATTCGAAAATTCGGAAGCTGTTGAGAGTGACACTTCGGCTGTTTACGGCAAGCTCTATGCAGAAGCAAATGACGAGCAAAAGCGGATGATTGAAAACATCGAATGTGAATTCGGTGGATTCAATTATGCTTACAAGAAAAAGATCTTGCAAATTATGGGGAGGCTGCCCTCGGATACTCCGATTCTCACTGTTGAACAGGCACGCGCAATCTGCGCCGAAGTTAACGACATGGGAATTGAAGATTGGTGGGAATGGCGCAGTGAACTTGACAGAAGACTTTGCGCAGTTACCGGCGCCCCGGACTATGAAGGCGGAAGCGGAATCGGATTCACAGTATACTATTTGAACGGTGAACACACACGGTATCTGCAAGTAACGATAGGCTTCGCAGCGGTGTTTGATGCTGCAACGCACACAGTCGTGGAATACATAACTGAACCGATTGCATAGCATTGCGTTAAAACGGCTGACTGAAACCTGTTCTCGCAACGGCAGAATTGCCGTTGCGAGAACAAAAAGAATCATTTCTACCGGATCCAAGGAGGAATTTATTATGAAAAAGAAAACTCTTACCATCATCATCGCACTTGCATGTGCGGTTGCGCTCGCTCTCGGCTGCATTGTTGCTCATGCAGTCACTTCGGACAGAAGCAAAGTTTCCGAGCAGGAACAGGATGCTTCCGCAAGGGTTGATGCTGTGAACGAGCAGGAACAGGACGATTCCGAAAAGGTTGATGCTGTGAACGAGCAGGAACAGGACGATTCCGAAAAGGTTGATGCCGTAAACGATGAAGTGATTAACACCATCAGGAACAGGAGCTACGGTGACGAAACGTCACTTTACAAGTACTGCTGTGCGCATGCTTCCGATGAGCAGAGGCGGCAGCTCGAAAGCTTTGAAATGGGTTATAAAGGGGCTACGTCAGAGCTGCTTAGAGAGGGTTATATCAGGCAGATTGAGACGATAATGGGAGCGCTCCCGTCGGACACTCCGAGACTGACGGTTGAACAGGCAAGAAGCATTTACTTTGAGGTTCGGGCGGAGGGCTACGGTCTCGGCTCGAGGGAACTTGAAATGGAGTTGATAAGGCGTTATAACGAGATCGCCGGAGCTCCCGATTACGATGGCGGATGCGGAGATTACATTACCGTCTATTCCTGCAATCCGGAATTTACCGAGGGGATAATCATCGTTTGCGGTTCGATCGGGGTTTTTAACCCGAGTATTATCCCTTACGCCGGCTATATAGACTTTGTTGAATAAGCATTCTTAACGAAAAGGAGGACAACGGCATGAACAGGAAAACTCTTACCCTCATAATCGCGCTTGTATGTGCTGTTGTGTTTGTCTTGGGCTGCACCGGCACTTCGGGCAAAAATCCGAGTACTGCCGCTCCGACAGAACAGGCTCAGCTTCCGACGGAAGCTCCGGATTACAGTGATTTGGATGTTTGGAAAAGCGCGAATGTCTGGTCAAAGGCATATGGCTCGCTGTATGAATACTGTATGGCTCGTGCCGACGATGAGCAGAAGCAGAAGCTTAAAAACATTGAGCTGAGTTTTCAAGGCATTGGGTCTGAGAGGAACTACACAAAGCAGATACTGCAAATCATTGGGGATCTTCCGGAGGATGTGCCTATGCTCACACTTGAACAGGTGCATGAGGTGTTTGCAAATCTGCCCGAATACCGTTCTTCGGAGAACGGGTATCAGAACGTGACTAAGAAGCTTAATGCAATCACCGGCGCCCCCGACTATGAGGGCGGAAGCGGAATCGGATTTAAAATATACTTCTTGAACAGTGAACACACACAGTATCTTATCGTTTGGGACGATTATTATGCTGCTGTCAGAAGTGTTGCCGAGGGCGAACCCGGCTACACAATCGATGAGGAGCTGTTCGGCGGAAGCGGTGGAAAAAGTCAAAACTGAATCGTTCAGCCGAACGCATGAACCCTGCCCCCGGACGGCTTATAACCGTCCGGGGCATTCTTTTGTGCGGCACGAAAAAATAAAAGGCGAGTCGATATTACCCGAATATACTTTCATTTTGTTCGCTGCTCTCATTGAATGCACGGGGCTTGTCTGCTATAATTACGATAGCAAAAAATTTTGATGAGGGGGAGCTTCTTAGAATTATGAACTCAACCAACGGTATCATAACTGTTTTTGCCGGCTCCGCAAGCAGGCCGTTTGCACAGAAAATGTGTGATTATCTCGGCGTTGAACTCGGCAAATCCACAACCCATATTTTTTCCGAGGGCGGAATCTACGTCCGCGCCGATGAATCCATCCGCAACAAGGATGTTTACATTGTTCAATCCATCGGCAAGGATCCGAACAATGCGTTCACCGAGCTTATTTTTTGGATAGATGCGTTCAAGCGCGCAAGTGCAAACTCAATAACCGCAATTATTCCTTATTTCGGCTATGCAAAAGCCGACAAAAAGGATGAACCCCGTGTTTCCATCCGCGCAAGGGTTTGTGCGGACTGCATCGAGATGTGCGGTGCCGACAGGGTCGTTACAATGGACCTTCATGCGGCTCAGGTTCAGGGTTTCTTCTCGAAACCCGTCGATCACCTTTACGCAAGTGCGTTGCTCTGCGAATATGCGCGGCACCTCGGCATTGTTAATGAAAATCTCGTTGTCGTTTCTCCCGATGCGGGTTCGGCAAAGCGTGCAAGGGCATACGCAAACATTCTTGGCTGCAATGTTGCAATCGGCGACAAGGTTCGCATCGGCCACGACGAAAACCCCAATGCACTTGAGATTATCGGCGATGTAAAAGGCAAAACCTGCATGGTCGTTGATGATTTCACAATCAGCGGCAACACCCTCTGCAAGGTTGCATACGGCCTTATGGACAAGGGCGCGAAAGAAATTTATGCGTTCCTTTCCCATGCGATCGTCAAGGAGGACGCTGTTAAGCGCATTGAAGAAAGCCCCATCAAGATGCTTGTCACAACCGATACCGTTGACAACACCGATGTGCTTAAAAATTCAAAGAAAATCAAAGTTGTTTCCGCCGCGCCGCTGTTTGCGGAAGCCGTGCGCACTATTCACGAACGTGAACCCATGGCATACATGTTCGAACATTTGCCCGCACGCCTTATGGAAATGAGCTTTGAGGATACCGATAAATAAATCGTGTGCTTCATTGCACTTTCTTTCGAATGCAGTCCGTCGCCGGCAACCGGCGGCGGATTGCGTGGCATTACAGTAAAATCAAGCGAATACAGCAATTTCGAAAACGGATTCAAACGGAGCTATGCAGGACCTTTTTTCAAACAATGTTTCAAAATCCGCTCCGCTTGCGGACAGAATGCGCCCGCAAACGTTGGATGAATTCATAGGACAAAGGCATATTGTGGGCGAGGGCTGCCTTCTTCGGCGCGCCATAAAAATCGATGCACTTCAAAGCAGCATATTTTGGGGTCCGCCCGGCTGCGGAAAAACAACGCTTGCTTCAATAATCGCAAACACAACGCGTTCGAACTTTGTAAAGCTTAATGCCGTGACGTCCGGAGTTAAAGAGGTTCGCGAGGTCATTGCCGAGGCCGAAAATAATCTGCGCCTTTACGGAAAGGAAACTTTCCTGCTCTTGGATGAATGCCACAGATGGAGCAAGGCACAGTCCGACTCCGTTCTGCCCGCGCTTGAAAGCGGCACGATTAAATTCATAGGCTCAACCACCGAAAACCCGATGATTTCCATGACGGGCGCAATAGTCAGCCGATGCAGACTGTTCCAATTTTATCCTTTATCGGAAAAAGATGTTATGCAAGCGATGACGGCTGCTCTTAATAACGCGGAAAAAGGGCTCGGTATGTACAAAACATCGGTTGATGAAGCGGCAATGATGCATATTGCCCGCATTGCAAACGGAGATGTGCGCTGCGCACTGAATGCGCTTGAGCTTGCGGTGCGAACAACCGAACCGTCTGCAAACGGAGTGATACATATCACGGCTGAAATTGCGGCTGAATCAATTCAGCAAAAAGTCATTAAATGCGATGAGCAGCAGTTGTATGATATGCTCTCCGCATTTTGCAAATCCCTCCGAGGCGGGGACAGCAATGCCGCACTTGCGTGGTTTGCAAGGCTTATCTATGCGGGACTTGACCCGCGGATTATCTGCCGCAGGATCATTGCGCATGCTTCCGAAGATGTCGGCATGGCGAACCCGACCGCAATGCAGCAGGCTGTTGCGGCGGCGCAGTCACTTGAACTCATCGGAATGCCGGAGGCAAGGCTCAGCATTGCACAGGCGATCGTTTTTGTTTGCGAAAGTCCGAAATCCAATTCCATAGTTCTTGCTGTTGACGGTGCATTTGCCGAAGCGGAGAAGACGATTGACGAACCTGTTCCGATTCATCTCAGAGATACGTCATACAAGGGCGCAAAACAGCTTGGGCACGGCGCAGGGTATAAATATCCTCATGATTACCCGAATCATGAAGTGGAGCAAAAATACATGCCGCCTTCCGTGGAAGGACATGTTTACTATGTTCCGACAGATATGGGCATTGAATCGAGAATCAAGCAGACCCATGAACGAAAAGGCAGGATTTAGATTAAAGAATACAAAAAAATAATATATTGACACATTCGCCCCGATTTATCTTTGATGAATGCGGCGGATGTGTTATTATATATGTGCAGCGGTTCGGACAAACCCGCATCGAGCGGATTGCTTGCCGATACACCTCTGCAAAAACTTCAGGAGGAAACGTTATGAAGAAAATCATCAGCATCATGCTGAGCCTGTGCCTTGCGGTAACGACGCTTGCGGCAGCCCTGCCGTCTTCCGCTGCTGCAAAAACACAGGTAACCCCAAACCTCATCAACACCGGCGATGTTGAAATCGACACCGACGGCAGCGATGGCTACAGCGGCGACTATGTCGTTATTTACAACCCGAGCACGAGCTCTTACGGCGATTTGTCCACGGGCAACATGAACGGCCTTATCGAAACCGAAGTCGGTGTCGGCGCAACCGGTGCAAACCGCGGCAGCCTTCCCGTTTCCGACAAGGGTTATGTTGTCGATATCGATTCCGAGCTTGCCGAAGCGGACAAAAAAGCCGGTGTTGATTCCCGCAGCAACATCGGAAGCATCGGCACGGAATCCCTTTCCTTCAATGTCGGCGACACACATGTTTTCAGCCTCTATTCAAGCTATTGCCCACTGCCCAACTCAAATGTTGAGTTTGAAGTGCTTGCAAAGGGCGAGCATTGCTATATCTGGACTCCCACATCAACGGCGGCAAACGTCTATCCCCTTGATGAAATCGACGAGAGCTTTGCCCAGATTTGTGCGGATGAGTTCGATTCGAAGTTTGCATTGATGCAGTCTTCATTCGGCGATCACGCAAACGGAAGCCAGGGCGACGGCAGGCTGAATATTCTGTATTACAACATTGACGACGGCTGGACTCCCGGCAACGGCTATGTTGCAGGCTTCTTCACTGCATCGGATCTTGCTTCAAACGGAATGCCCTGCCTTAATATCGATACATATCCCGGTGTTTACTATGTTAATACCGAGGGTGAAGTCATCATCGACGTTGCAGATACCTACGGCACAATGGTGCACGAATATCAGCACCTTATCAACTACTCCGCCGGCGGATCCGACACGTGGATAAACGAATGCATGAGCGCGGCTTCCGAGGAGATCTGCTATCCCGGCAGCAGCATTTCCCGCAGGGTGCAGAGCTGGATGAACTACAGCTTCAAAACCAATAACGATTGGCTCACTCCGCCCGCAGAACACGAGTATGTTTCCGCATGGAGCCTGCACAACGGCTTCTCAATGTACGATTGGAGCAACTGGATCGAAACGGACGACAGGCTTGCGCTTTATGCTCAGGTATCGTTCTTTGCTCAGTATATCTACACGCAATACGGCAACCAGACTTTCCGTGCGCTTCTGCAAAAGCTTGCCGCAGGAAAATCCTTTGCGACTGCGTTCAAAGAGGTCACGGGCCAGACGGCTTCCGAATTTGTCGGCAATTTCCGCGTTGCAATGACAGCAAATGCGCCGGATGCATGAGCGCAACGGATGCATACGACGGCATTTACGGTTTCAGGATGCAGGAGGGATACAACCCCGCGGATTATCACGATGTTCAGAATCTCTACAACCTGCTTTCACCGGTTGTTTTCACGGGAAACAGCTGCTCCATCAGCGGCGGCGGTGCAATAACCGTAAAACCCGTTGACGGCATTTACTTCCCGCCGCAGGGTGCGGACAACGGCCTTAAGTATTTCGGCGTAACGCTGAATGCAATCCCCCCCGAACCCGTTGCGCTCACGGCGCTCAGCATTGACCCCGTTTCCGCACAGGCTTATGTCGGCGGCGAAATTCGCCTGTCTGTACTCCGCACACCCGAGAATGCAAACAATTTCGAGGTTGAGTGGACTTCTTCAAACCCCGCTGTTGCAGCAGTTCGCGGCAATAAGCGTTATGCAGCCGTCACCGGCGTCGCTCAGGGCACGGCAACCATAACGGCAAGAGCACACGATTTGCTCAACGATCGTTACTACACTGCCTCCGCGCAAGTGACGATTGCAGGGCTTCCGAGCTTTGACGAGGCGGCAAACGTGCAGAACGGCACGCTGAATTTCACAAACAACAGCAGCCATCCTTGGGCGGTTGATGTTGTGAACAGCGTCGGCGGCGCAAGCGTTGTAAGCACAAACGCAGGCGTCGGCGGTTCTTCCGCAGGGTTCAGCGTTACCGTCAACATGAACGCAGGCGAAACAATGAGCTTTGATTGGCGCGTCAGCAGCGAAAGCAATTACGACAAACTCAAATTCAGAGTCAACAATACGGACAACACGAATATCTCCGGCGACCGTGACTGGACAACGGTTACATACACCGCTCAGACAACCGGTTCCTACACCTTCGAATGGGTGTATTCTAAGGACAGCAGCGTCAACAGCGGAAGCGACTGCGGCTGGGTTGATAATATCAGCATTCCCGGTTATATCGGCGCACAGTACGCTCCCGGCGATGTTGATATGGACGGCAACGTGACCATTTCGGATGCATTGGCTGCAATGCGGTATGCGATGGGCACGATGCAGCTTACCGAGCAGCAGATTCAGCTTGCGGATGTTGACGGCAACCCCGGTGTTTCCGTTTCGGATGCATTGACCATAATGCGTATGGCAATCGGTGTCATCTGAGAAAACTCCGTCCGACGGAAACTCTGCCTAAAGGCTGTTTTTGTGAACCGAGCCGCAACTGCAAGCGGTTACACAAAAAAACACGAATTATCCGGAGTATCTCCGAGTGTCGAACGGCATTTGCACCCTTGACAGCTTTTGCACAGCAAAAGTCCGGTGGATAATGCCGTATTCCGCACGATGATTTGGCATGGGGAGCGACCGACAAGGCTGCTCCCCTTTGGCACGAGGATCCTTGACAGGACGGCTGTAATTGGTTGATGCGAAAACGGGCATTGCGAAAGTGCGTCGAATGCGGCGGGAACAAACAATATGAGTTCGGGACGAATATGATTAACAGAAAAAATACGTATAAATCTAAATCAAACAACGAAACTGACGATAAAAAAGCAAAATCGGCATTGCAGCATTGTTCACGGAACAATGGGGTTCGCACCCCCGGTCCTGCTGTTTTGACTGCACTTCGTAAACCGGCTGCTTTTGCGCTGCTTATATGTATCGTAGCGACCGCAATTCTCGGATGCAGCGGCGGCGAGAGCCTTGCTCCAGTAAAACCCGAGCGATCTGCCGAGCAAACCGATTCCCCTGTGCCGAACCCCACACAGGTTTTGTCAGGCGATTATATTCCTCCTGTACAGACGCCTTTGCCGCTGCCCGCAGACGAACCGAATCCGTTTGAGACAGAATTACAATTTAATAACGAAAACTTCGCGCGTGCCTTTAAATATAAATATGGCTCGATATGCGTATCAGACAGAAGCAGCATCGCGGAGCTGCATCTGCATCGGTGCGGACTGATGTATATTGACGATTTAACAAAATTCGGTTATCTTCGTGTGCTGGATCTTTCCGAAAACATGATTTACGATTTATCTCCGATTGAAAAGCTTACCGCACTGCGAAAACTGAACCTCGATACGAACAATATTTCTGACATATCACACCTGAGCGAACTGACGGAGCTGCTGGAGTTGGATATTGACAAGAACAATATCTCCAACCTTTATCCGCTGACGCCGCTCAAGAATATGACTAAACTACTTGCGCATGAAAACGAGATTCATGACCTTCAGCCGCTTTCGGAGCTTACAAAGCTTCAAAAGCTTGGTTTGCGGAGCAACAGCATAAGCGACCTGCGCCCGCTTTCAAAACTCGTTGAGCTGCGTGAACTGTATCTGCATGATAACAGCATTTCGGATGTTTCACCGCTTTCGGAGCTTCACGAATTGCGCAGGCTGAACCTGCACGATAATGTGCTGAGCGATATTTCCGAGCTGCGCAGCCTTGAGAATATGGAACGGCTGTGGATATACAATAACAGCATTTCGGATATTTCCGCTTTGGCGGGCATGAAAGAACTGTCCGTTCTGTATGCGGGAATGAATTCGATTGAGGATATTTCCTCTCTTGCGGAGCTCGTCAACCTGACGGATGTTTCGCTGCACAACAATGCAATAACGGACGTTTCGGCTCTTGAAGAACATGTGAATCTGAGAAAACTCGATTTGTCCGGCAATCCGATTGATGATTCGGCGGTGGAGGTGCTTTGCACATTGACGGGACTGGAAAAACTGGATTTGCAGCGAACGGGTATTTCACAGGAAGGCATTGCAGCAATCCGTGCCGCATTGCCGAAGGCGAATGTGCTTGCCTGAAGCCGGACAACAGCTGTTTGCTGCGTTTACGCACCGTTAGTATTGAAAAAACCGAAACAGACTGAAAAAAGTATAAAAAATATAAATCAAATTTGCGGAAAAAAGCGGTTGATTTAATACAGACACTGGTATATAATAGGTTCAGCGGACGATATTGTCCTGATTGATACGCAGGAGTTGTTCGCGCTTAACTTACAATGAATAAATTCATTAGGAGGATTCCGGAATGCCACTCGTAACCAGCACCGAAATGTTCAAAAAGGCCTATAACGGCGGATACGCCATCGGCGCATTCAACGTTAACAACATGGAGATCATCCAGGGAATTACCGAAGCTGCAAAAGAAGAGAACGCACCGCTCATTCTTCAGGTCAGCGCAGGCGCAAGGAAATATGCCAACCACACATATCTCATGAAGCTTATTGAAGCAGCCGAAAGTGAAACTCAGCTGCCCATCTGCGTACACCTTGACCACGGCGACACGTTCGAGCTTTGCAAGAGCTGCATCGACGGCGGTTTCACCTCCGTTATGATTGACGGTTCACATCATTCCTTCGAGGACAACATCAAACTCACCCGTCAGGTCGTTGAATATGCACACGATCACGGCGTTGTTGTTGAGGGCGAACTCGGAAGGCTTGAGGGCGTCGAGGACGATGTCAATGTTTCCGCAGAGGATGCAAGCTACACCAACCCCGCGCAGGTTCAGGAATTTGTTGAGCGTACCGGTGTTGACAGCCTTGCAATCGCAATCGGCACCAGCCACGGCGCATACAAATTCAAACCCGGCACAAAGCCCATGCTTCGGTTCGATATCCTTGAAGAGGTTGAGCAGCGTCTTCCCGGTTTCCCGATCGTTCTGCACGGTGCAAGCTCGGTCATTCCCGAATTTGTCAAGATGATCAATGAACACGGCGGAAACATGCCGGATGCAATCGGTGTCCCCGAGGATATGCTCCGCAAAGCGGCAAGCATGGCGGTCTGCAAGATTAATATCGACAGCGATCTCCGCCTTGCAATGACCGGTACCATCCGCAAATATTTCGATGAGTACCCCTCTCACTTCGATCCCCGTCAGTATCTCAAGCCCGCCCGCGCTGCCATCAAAGAGATGGTTCGCCATAAGATCGTTGACGTTCTCGGCTGCAACGGCAAGGCATAACAAAACACATATTCAGGCAGCAATCACGCGGCTATGGGTGTGATGCCCGAACAGTGCTTACTTAACGTGCGATATATGCAGCGGCAGTGCATTGTGCCGATTAAACGGCTTTCTGTGCTGCTCGCTGCATATTGCTGCATTATAAGGCGGAATTTGTCGCCGCGGAGCAAAATACAAACACAGGAGAGCAGAGTTTGGAAGAACAGCTTTATAACAGCATTATCCTTATCGATGAGGATGAAAATGAGATAGAGTTTGATATTATGGACATTATCGAACACAACGGCGAAAACTACTATGTTTTGCTTCCGGTTGATGATGACAGCGATGAACTCGAATACGTAATTTTGCGTGAAACAGGCGAAGGGGAGGAAAAAACCCTTGTCGGTATCGATGACGAAAAAACGCTTGATGATGTTTTTAAAAAATATCAAAAACACAGCACTGACGAGAACTGATTTATTGATTCCCGAAAAGTGAATTATTCAGTGTATCTCTGACAGTTTTAACCATATAAATACCCCCGAAAGGATTCAACCACAAATGAGCATAATGAGCAGCCGCAACCTGACCATGATGACGGACCTTTATCAGCTGACCATGATGTACGGCTATTTTAAAAAGGGCATGGCGGGCAACAAAGCGGTCTTTGACCTTTTTTTCCGCGATACAAAAGCAAATTCTTCCTATGCAGTAATGGCGGGCACGGAATCTATCGTTGAATATATCAATGATCTGCATTTCTCGGAGAACGATGTTGCTTACCTGCGTTCGCTTAATCTTTTTGATGAATCGTTTTTAAGCGTACTCCGCGGACTGCATTTCACGGGTGAAATCTATGCAATGGAAGAGGGGACCCTCGTTTATCCGTATGAACCGCTCGTTCGCGTCATTGCACCGATAATGGAGGCACAGCTCGTTGAAACAGCGTTGCTGAACCTTGTTAATCATCAAACGCTTATCGCAACAAAGGCAAGCCGCGTCTGCTATGCCGCAAAGGGTGATGCCGTAATGGAATTCGGTCTGCGCCGCGCACAGGGTCCGGATGCAGGGAACTACGGCGCACGTGCTGCCGTTGTCGGCGGCTGCTGCGGCACAAGCAATGTTCTCACGGGTCAGCTTTTCAACATTCCCATCCTCGGCACGCATGCACACAGCTGGGTAATGAGCTTCCCGACGGAGCTTGATGCTTTCCGCGCCTATGCGGATATTTTCCCGGAAAACTGTCTGCTGCTTGTTGACACATATGACACGCTGCGCAGCGGCGTTCCTAATGCAATAACAGTTTTTAACGAGCTTCGCAGCAGAGGTTATGAGCCGGCGGGTATTCGTCTTGACTCGGGCGATCTTGCTTACCTTACCAAAAAAGCAAGAAAAATGCTTGATGAAGCCGGGTTTGAAAATGCAAAAATCTGTGTTTCGGGCGACTTGGACGAGACGCTTATCAACAGCCTGAAAATGCAGGGAGCATGCATAAACACTTGGGGTGTCGGAACAAAGCTCATAACTTCAGACGACAAGCCCGCACTCGGCGGCGTTTACAAAATGTCTGCTGAAATTATTGACGGCGTCGTTTATCCGAAAATCAAATTGTCCGAAAATGCTGTTAAGATCACAAACCCGGGCATTAAAACCGTTTATCGCCTGTATGATAAAGATCATATGGCGATTGCCGATCTTATCGCTTTGCGCGATGAAAAGTTCGACACGACAAAGCCGCTCACGATTTACCACCCCGAACAAACTTATAAACGCATGACACTTACGGATTACACAATGCGTGAGCTGCTTGTGCCCATCTTCATAGACGGAAAACAGGTTTACAACTGTCCGACGATTCAACAGATTCAGGCATATGCAAAGCAGGAGCTTGACACCCTCTGGGAGGAAAGCAAGCGTTTGATGAACCCGCAAGTTTACAAAGTCGATTATTCGGACGGGCTGTACGATTTGCGTCAAAAGCTTATCCGTGAACATCGGAAGCTTCCCGCGAATGCGTAAAACTGTGTTTGAACACTTCAAAATAAAGAACGATATTGCGGACGGGTGTATGCGTTTTGCACTGCGCCTGTCCGCGGGACTGCTTGCGGCTTTAGTGCTCTCGGCAGCGGGCTGCAATGACAAAAACTCAAGCATTATGCCCGATGTGACATTGCCGCCTCACGGATTCCGGGTCGACAGCGCCGAGCCGACAGCGGGTACATATCCGACGGCCGATGCAGCATCAACCTTTGATGCAGCATCGACTTTCGATGCAGCGCCTACGGGCGGCATAATGCATTATGATGCGCTTGGAAAAGAAATTCGCGACACGGAGCATTTTGAGCAATATCTCCGATTTATAAACTTTCGCGTTTTCGAGGAGGGAGACGGCACATTCGTTGACGGCATGGTCATAAACAGCTACCCCGAAACTCTTTTTTGTGCTGTGAACATAATTTTCGCGGACACGACGGAAGGCGGCAGCGAGGCCTTCATTGCTTCCGGCAGTATGCAGTCGGCAGACGGTTCATTCATGCTGAAGCTTGAGCCGGGGGAGAATCTGCTTTTTGCAACAGTATTGACAGATACAGCGCTGACGGATAAACCTTTTACTCTTGAATTCGATGCTTCTGTCGGTGTTCAGCCCGGGCATTGATGACGGAATATAACGTACGGACTTATTTTTCCCTTTTTGCTTGAAATCTGCGGCAAAATAGGATATAATTTGTATAATCTCCCAAGACACGGCCGGAACGGTCGGTCTGCGGAGGCAGCAATATGTCGGCGCATCCGCCGCTGCGGAATCATTGCAATGCGGTTTGCGCTGCAACAACAAAGAATAAAGGGCAACGGTTAATAATTATGGAAAAAACACTTTCGCTTATTGTACCCGTTTATAACGAAGAAGAGGTGCTTGAAACCTCATTTTCCCGTATGGATGCGGTTATGAAAAAAATCGGTTATCCTTACGAAATCATTTATGTAAACGATGGCAGCCGTGACGGCTCAATGAAGATTCTGCGCAATATCGCAAAGAACAATCCACAGGTCAAGGTGCGTTCCTTCAGCAGGAATTTCGGGCATCAGCTTGCCGTAACCTGCGGCATGGATGCTGCCAAAGGTGATGCGTTGATAATCATTGACGTTGACTTGCAGGATCCGCCCGAAGTTATCGAGCAAATGGTCAAAGCATGGGAAAACGGTGCTGATATAGCATACGGCAAACGCCTCAAGAGGCAGGGAGAGACTATCTTCAAAAAGCTCACGGCTGCTGCATATTACCGCCTGCTGAAGTCAATGAGTGCAACCGCAATTCCGCTTGATACCGGTGATTTTCGTCTTATCGACCGCAAAGTTGCGGATGTGTTCCTCAAAATGCGTGAACATAACCGCTTCCTGCGCGGCATGAGCGGCTGGATGGGCTTTGACGCCGTCCCAATTGAATTTGTCCGCAACGAACGCTTTGCGGGAAAAACCAAGTACACGCTCAAAAAAATGATTCGCCTTGCAATGGACGGAATCATTGGTTTCAGTGATCGTCCGCTGACGCTTTGCGGCGGTTTCGGCGTGTTCACAAGCATCATTGCGGGTCTCGGTCTTATCGCGCTCATCGTGCTTGCCTGCTGCGGAGTTGAATTCCCCGCATGGCTGTGGGCAGTTGACGGCGTTGTTCTGCTTCAGGGACTCACTTTCCTCTTCCTCTGCATTCAGGGCGCATACATGAACCGCATGTACGATGAGCTTAAGCAGCGTCCGCTCTATATCGTTGCGGAGGAGCTGAACTTCTGACACCTTCCGCCGGCAGGCGGTTCGGCTTGTCGGCGCATTAATTTTTTTCTATTTTTTCGGAAAAAATATCCCGAATTATATAGTTGTTTTTTCCCCGTAATGGGGTATAATAAGGTCAAGGCCGGCTTCTTTTTCGCCGCCGGCTTCCGATTCAAACATTTATAATCTTTTGAGGAGGCTTTTCACTCATGGCAACCAAAATCGGCATCAACGGCTTCGGCCGCATCGGCTCGTTTTCCGCGCAGCAGCAGCGGATCCCGACGTTACTGTAATGGGCATCAACGATCCCTTCATCGACCTTGAATACATGGCTTATCTGCTCAGGTATGACACCGTTCACGTCAGGTTTGACGGAGAAATCAAGGTTGAAAACGGCAAGCTCGTTGTCAACGGCGAAGCTATCAGCGTTTATAACTGCATGGATCCCAAGGAGATTCCCTGGGGCGAATGCGGCGCAGAATACGTTGTTGAATCCACCGGTAAGTTCACCACCACCGAACTCGCAAGCCAGCATTTCGTAGGCGGCGCAAAGAAGGTCGTCATCTCCGCACCCGCAAAGGATGCAACTCCCATGTTCGTTATGGGTGTAAACAACAAGGAATAAAAGTCCGAAATGAAAGTTGTTTCCAATGCAAGCTGCACAACCAACTGCCTTGCACCTCTTGCAAAGGTTATCAACGATAATTTCGGCATCAAAGAGGGTCTTATGACCACCGTTCATTCAATCACCGCAACCCAGCTTACCGTTGACGGTTCTTCCCGCAAGGATTGGCGCGGCGGACGTGCGGCAGCACACAACATCATCCCCAGCAGCACCGGTGCAGCAAAGGCAGTCGGCAAGGTCATCCCCGCTCTTAACGGCAAGCTGACCGGCATGAGCATGCGCGTTCCCACCATTGACGTTTCTGTTGTTGACCTCACCTGCGTGCTCGAAAAGCCCGCAACTTACGATGAAATCAAGGCAGTTATGAAAGCAGCAAGCGAAAGCCCCGAATTCGCCGGCATCATCGGATACACCGAGGACGCTGTTGTCTCTTCCGATTTCTATCACGATAAGAGAACTTCCATCTTCGATGCAACCGCCGGCATCATGCTCAACGATCATTTCGTAAAGCTCGTTGCTTGGTACGACAATGAATGGGGTTATTCCAACAAGCTTGTTGACCTCATCAAGCATATGTCCTCCGTTGATCATCCCTGCTGTTGCTGCTGCGGCAAATAATTCCGCGGTATAAACAGGAATCAACGCACATAATTAAACCAAAATAACGAACAGGAGCATTGCCGTATGACGATGCTCCTGTTTTTTTGTTCACTGTCCTGCTCCAATGCACGGAGCAGCCGGAATGCAGCGGCAAACAGCGTTATTGATTCAAACTGATTCTGCACACTTTCGTTGCAATATCGTTGACGAAAGCTTCGTCATGTTCAACAAACAGCATGGTCGGCTTGTATTCAAGTATCAGCGTTTCTATCTGAAGTCTTGATATAACGTCAATGTAGTTCAGCGGCTCATCCCAGATATAGAGGTTGGCTCTTTGGCAAAGGCTGCGGGCAAGCAGGACTTTTTTCTTTTGTCCCATGGAAAATTCCGACATATCTTTTGTGAACTGCGTGCGCTTGAAATCAAGCTTTCTCAGAATCGTTTTGAACAGGGTGATATCAATTTCGCTTTCTGCGGCGAAGTCGTCTGCGCTGCCGGAAAGAAAAGACATATCCTGCGGCACATACGACACGGTCAGTCTGCTGCCGATTTCAAGTGTGCCCGTATGTGCAATTGGTTGGCCGATTAAAAGCTTCAGCAAACTGGATTTACCGCAGCCGTTGCGCCCGACAAGCGCGATTCTGTCCCCGCGGTTGAGCGTAAGACTGATTCCGTTTGCAACGCATCTGTCACCGTAAAAAATGGAAAGGTCTTTTGATAAAAGCAGATTCTGCCTGAAATACGGCTCGGGATGCAGCTTCAGCCGCTCGTCATATTCAACATCGTGCATAAGTGCCTCCCGCTTTTCGATTTCGCGTTCAAGTCTGCTCTCCTGTGCCTTTGCATGACGCATCATCTTTGCGGCTTTTGCGCCGATTGCGCCGCGATCACACGGACCGCCCCCGATTTTTGTTGCTTCAACTTTGTCCGACCATGAAGCAATTCTGTCCGCTGCATTGCGCAGGTTGGCAATTTCGGCGGTCAGACGGGAGTTTTCACCGCGTTCATAATCGTCACGCCGAGTTTTTTCACGCTGCCATGATGAATAATTGCCGTGAATGACTTCTATCGTGCTGCGATTAATTGACAGCACATGGTCAATGCATTCGTCAAGGAATGCCCTGTCGTGCGACACAAGAATGAACCCTCGTTTGCTCTTGAGATATTTCGCAACGAGTCGTCTCCCGTCAAGGTCAAGATGATTCGTCGGTTCATCAATGAGCAGAAAATTGTTTTCCTTGAGAAAGAGTGCGGCAAGCAGCAGTTTGGTTTTTTCTCCGTTGGAAAGCGTTGCAAACGGACGGGGGAGCACACTTTCATCAACACCGAGAAGTCCGAGTTCCCGCTCGGCGCGCCAAAAGTCGTATTCCGCAATACCGGAAACAGTCAGAAGGATTTCGGCAGCGGTCAGACTTTCATTTGTTACGGTAAACGGAAAATAGTCAAAATGAACGCTTGCCGTGATGCTTCCTTCGTATGCATAATCGCCCATTAACAGCCGCAGAAAAGTCGTTTTTCCGCGCCCGTTTCGTCCGATGAAACCAAGTCTCCAATCGGTATCGATCGTGAAATTTACGTTTTCAAAAATGTTGTCGAAACTGCCTTCATAGCAGAAAGTTAAATTGCGTACTGAAATTATGGACATATGAACCTCCTTGTTGTTCAAGCCTGCGGGTTATAAATGCGCTGAAAGCCGAAGTCTGCGGGCGGTTCGGAGGGTTTCGTTAAGGTGCACATAAAACACATTTTATGAAAATAAAAAACGGAACGTGAAACATCATTCACATCCGCTTCTGAGCAGAACTATAAAGCTCATACAGGGAAACACAAAGTCTGCATTGCATTTATCCTGTTAAATATGCGGAAGTCCACCGGGATGTTATCAACCGAATCGCAGCGCAAACTCTTTTGCACACTTTTAAGCGCAACAAAAAAAGTTATGCTTTGCATAAAAACTCAGTCGATCACGGTCATTCCGGTATACCCCTTTGTTTAAATTTCGGCGGATGAACCACCGATTAAAATGATTATAGCACCGAGCCCATCGTATTGTCAACAACGAATTTTGATGGCGGCTGCTTTGTGCAAATAATGATGATGTAAATAAAACCGCATAACGAAATTGAAAGCATCCGAATGCTGTCTGCATGTTCGGATGCTTTCGGTTTTTTTGTCAGATTGTTAAATCAGTTGTTCTTTTTCTTGGAACGGAGAAAATAGGGCCAATCGAGTCCGCTGTTTTTGTCGCGGTCATCGCGGGGAGTGCTTTTGCGGGAAGACTCAGCGGGCCTTGCCGGGCGAGGTTCATCGCCGTAGCTGTTGCC
>OGQP01000612.1_pt1 | contig 23938 bp, 25 predicted proteins | sample 1553251 | NCBI WGS metagenome assembly OGQP01 (sample SAMEA2580016, study PRJEB22360) | human gut metagenome | biome: human gut; feature: human-associated habitat; material: faeces | place: Denmark | collected 2008/2010 | reverse complement strand
AAGCCGCCGCAAAAGATAAAGAGGTACTGGCTTTTCAGCCCCTTGAACTCCACCGGCTTCCCGATACCCCTGTTTACCGGATATTCAGACATAGCCGCCGTTTTATAGGAAGAACGAACGCAGGATAGTGGCGGCGACAATTAAAAAGATACACGCCCCGAACCAACTGGCGGCGGTCTTTGAGGTGTCGGGGTCACCGCTTGAAAATTTGTTATATACTTTTACCCCGCCAATCAAGCCGCAGACCGCCCCGATTGCGTACACTAATTTTGTTCCGGGGTCGAAATACCCGGTGATTAGGTTCGTGGCTTCGGTGATGCCCGCCTGCCCGTTGCCTTGTGCGTAGGCACTTACCGCAGCGGCAAGGATAGCCGCCGACAAAAAGATTTTCTTTCTCATTGTGATTTGTTTTTAATGCCGGGCGGCGGGTGGGAAGTCCGCCTTTCCCGGCTGGTGAATAATTTGAAATTTTAGTGGTTCGGCACGGATGCCGTCTGTTGGTTTTCAGGTTGCCAATCAACCGTAGTCACGTTGCTTCATATTGTTACACATTATTATATTATAGGAAATCGTTCATGTCGAACGCTTCATGTTCCTTGCTTGTACCGCCAGCTTCGGCAGGAGCAGCAATAGCCAGTTCCGCTTCGTTGCGTCCCAGCAGTTCCGCCACCTTTGCCAGCCCGCCGTTAATGTTCTCCACCACCGCATCGTAGAGGTTCGTCCCCTCAATGCTTGCCAGTGTCCCGGCAGCTTGCCGCTGTTCCGCTTCGGTGGAGTTGTCGGCGTTCGCCGTGCGTACCGCTTCGCCCAGTTCGTCAAAGCTCACGCCCGTAGCCCGCCCGGTATCATCGTCACCGTCCATGTACCCGGCTATTTCCTCGTCCTCGTAGTCGGGTTCGTCATTCTCGTAACCGGGCGTTTTTTCCGCTTCGGCTGCTGCTTCCGAAATGTTTTCTTCCGGCTGTCCGTCAGCTTGCGGCGCAAAAATAGTATCATTTTCAGCCGCTTGCGGGAGATGTCCCGATTTGTCCTGCGCTGTCCCGATTAGTCCACCCTTGTATCGGCTTTCACCTATCAGCGTGTAGCCTGAAACTTCGTTTCGTGGAAACGGCGCATCATCCGTTCTGCCCGGTGATGTCCGGCTGTCCGTGTAGCGATACCACAGCCACAGGGCGATATAGTACACCAAAAGCCCGGTTAATATGCAATAGGCTACCATAGCTAAAAGGGCTTTTGGAAGTGGCTTTCGTACAGTGTGTTTATCTCGTCTTGGTACTGCTCGAAGTGGCGCAGCAGAATGTTTTCCACGTAGCTGCTTACCGTCACCTTTCGCCCGCCTATCACCGTCACGATACGCATCAGCTTCTCGTGCGTGGTGCGGCTCACGTACAAGGGCTGTCGGTCTGCCAGTTCCACTTTCTGAAAGTAGGTTTCCCGGTAGTCACCCGAACCGCCCTTGCGCTTGCGGGGTGTCGGTTTCTCCACCCGCACCGTTTCAGTCTGCCGTCCCTCGTGGGCGGTTTCCGTTTCGCCGCCGGGCTGCGGTACATCATCCGGCTGGCTCTCCCGCTTGGTGGGTACGCCCTGCGAGATAAGTTCTTTCATGAAATCCTCGTCTATCTTCGGCATCCCGCCGCTTTGCTTTGCCATATCATTTTAATTTGATGTAGTACACTATTTCGGTTATCAGTTCTTCCAAGTTGCTTCCCCTTACCAGCGGGCGGCTGGCGGGAAAGAGCGTGGAGCGGAACACCGCCTTTTTATCCGTCACCAGTTCCTTTTTGTAGCGTTTGGTGTCGGGGATAAAGGTTTTCATCAGTGGCAGTTCCAGTTCCTTAATCGTCTTGTCGTAGGCGGTGTAAAGGTCTGTTTTCTCCCGACCGTCCACCATGTTCCAAAAGAGGTACAGCCCGGCAAGTCGGCAGGTTTCATTTTTTACCAGCAACTTGTGGATAGCCACTGCAAACGATAGGCTGCTTTCCAGCACCACCTTGTCGGCTGAAATGGGGGTGAAGATATAATCCATGCCTGCAAGGGAGTTTATCACGCCCTCGCTGTTCACCGTGCCGGGCAGGTCGAAAAAGACAATATCCGGCACGTGTCCGGCGGCTATATGTTCGTCAGCCGTTGCAATCGTCTTTTCGGGCGAACTGCACAATACCGAGTAGGCTTTCTTCCCCAGCCGGGTGAACTGTTCATACGCCATGCGCTTGTAATCTTCATCCGCCCCGACCTGCTCGGCATCCCGCTTTCGCATCCCGGCAATGGAGTGTTGGGGGTAGTCGCAATCGACCACCGCCACATCGTAGCCTTTGAGGTAATAGAGGTAACTCGCCGCCAGCACGGTAAAGGTTGTTTTGCCGACCCCGCCCTTTTGGGTGGAAAAGGCGACATAAAGGGGTGTTTTCTCGTTTTCCATATTGTTTTCGTTCATTATTGGTTGATAGATAGATTTATTTATTGCTTTCATTCATTCTTTCCATATTGCAATCTTGAAATATTGAAAGACTGTTTTATTTCAATCTTGTTTTCCTGCTTTGATGCTTCCTTGAAATACTGAAATCCTGCAATCACGTTTTCTTGAAATCCTGCTTTCAATCATTCTTGCCTGATTGAAATATGTCTTTCAATCTTGAAATCCGATGCAAAAAAAGGGAGAAAAAACGTCCCCTGAAAACCTTGTCCCGATTTGTCCTGCGCTGTCCCGATTTGTCCACCAACAACCTATTTTACAGCATTATAAATCACCGTTACTTTGCAGCGGAGTAACGAACCGCAGGGGGCAGAGGTGTAAAAACGGTCTGGTAAACGGCTGGGCTTGCCGTTTCACGCTAACCCCAATCCGTCCGTGACGGATTTCGATTTTCGTCAGAAAATAGCAAGGTGTGTTTTGTAGCATACAAAACCGTTTTCCGTGCCTGAAAACGCCTTGCCCCTTGCGGGGGTAAAAATCACTCCGAAGTCGTAATTTTTTAATCCAAAGAAGCATGGAAACAAGAAGAACCAACAAGGGCGGTCGCCCCGCCCTCGCAGACCCGGCGAAGCATCGCCATGTCCTTTACCTGAACGACCGGGAGAACGCCCGCTTCCTCTCGCAGTGGGAGCAGTCGGGCGTTACGAGCAAGTCCCGTTTCATCGCCGCCCGGCTGTTCGGCGAGCCGTTCCGGGTGGTGAAAGTGGACAAATCGGCAGTAGAATATTGCGCCCGGCTGACCGAATTTTACGCCCAGTTCCGGGCGGTTGCGGTCAATTACAACCAAGTCGTAAAGGCGTTACACGGCAACTTTTCGGAGAAAAAGGCATTGGCTTTTCTCTATAAACTGGAGAAAGCGACCACCGAACTGGCGGCACTGAACCGCCAAGTTATTGCATTAACCAATGAATGCAAGGAACTATGGTTGCCAAAATAAGCACGGGCGGCAATATGTTCGGCGCACTGGTGTACAACCAAAACAAGGTGGACAGCGAGGAAGCAAAGGTGCTTTTTTCCAACAAAATGCTGTTGAGCGAGGACGGGAACTTCTCTATCGGCGAGTGTATGCGCAGCTTTGAAATGCAGATGCCCGTCCAGCTATCCACCAAGAAGCCGATACTTCATATTTCCATAAACCCGCACCCGGAAGACGTGCTGACCGACCAGCAGCTTTCCGACATAGCCAAAGAGTATATGCAGAAGTTGGGCTATGGCAACCAGCCTTATTTGGTGTACAAGCATACCGACATCGGCCGCCACCATATCCACATCGTGGGGTTGCGGGTGGACGAGAACGGCAGACCGCTGAATGACAAGTTCGAGCATCGTCGCAGCAAGCAAATCACCCGTGAACTGGAAAAGAAATACAACCTGCACCCGGCAGAGCGAAAGGAACGTGCCGAACGTCCGGAACTTAAAAAGGTGGATTATGCCACCGGGGACGTGAAGCACCAAATCGGCAACACCGTGAAAGCGGCTTGCTACGGCTACCGCTTCCAATCGTTCGGGGAATACAAGGCTTTGCTTGCCGTTTACAACGTCTGCGCCGAGGATGTCAAGGGTGAAGTGAACGGCAAGCCCTATCAGGGCATAGTCTATTCCGCCATGAACGACAAGGGAGAAAAGGCGGGCAACCCGGTAAAGGCTTCCCGCATCGGCAAGTCGGTAGGTTATGAAGCGGTGCAGCGCAGAATGGAGAAATCGGGCGAGCTGATTAAGAACGGCAAGCTGAAAGAGCGCACCCGGAAGATTGTAGCCACTGCCATGCAGACCGCCCACAGCCGCAAGGAACTGGAACAGCAGCTAAAGAAGCAGGGCATTGACGTGGTATTCCGTCAGAATGACAGCGGGCGCATCTATGGCGTTACGTTCATCGACCATGACAACCGGGTGGTGCTGAACGGTTCACGCTTGGGCAAGGAGTATTCGGCGAACGTGTTCAACGAACGTTTTTCGGGCGAAACCGGAAAGATGCACCAGTCCGAATTGTCAGCACCACAGCAAGACCAGCCCACGCATCAGGAACAGCCGGGCTTCACGCCGAAATCCGATATCGTTCCGGGTGTGGCTTCGGTGCTGGGTGCTTTCGGTGGATTGCTTGGCGGCGGTGCATCAGGCGGTGACGAGCCGCAGGACACCGCCCGCCAAAAGAGAAAGAAGAAAAAGAAGCGCACAAGGCGCATCGACTAACTTAAAAAACATTACAATCATGCAACAGGAAGATGATTTGAGAGGGCTTGCACGGGTCATGGACTTTATGCGGGCTATCAGTATTCTATTCGTGGGAATAAACGTGTACTGGTTCTGTTACTCCACCCTGAAAGAATGGGGAGTGACATTTGAGGTGATAGACAAGATACTGTGGAACTTCCAGCGTACCACCGGGCTGTTCTCGTCCGCCCTTTGGACGAAACTTTTTGCGGTGGTGTTCCTCGCCCTGTCGTGCATCGGCACTAAGGGCGTGAAAGAGGAAAAGATAACGTGGACGAAGATACATTGCAGCCTTGCGGCTGGTGTCGTGTTGTTTTTCCTGAACTGGTGGATGCTGGAACTGCCGTTGCCACATACGGCGGATGCCGTGTTTTATATCGTTACGCTATCGGCGGGCTATATCTGTATGCTCATGGCGGGTACGTGGATGTCCCGGTTGTTGAAAAACAACCTCATGGATGATGTCTTTAATACCGAGAACGAAAGTTTCCAGCAGGAAACAAGGCTTATCGAGAACGAGTATTCCGTAAATCTGCCTACCCGGTTCTACTATAAGAAGAAATGGAATAATGGCTGGATAAATGTCGTGAACCCGTTCCGTGCCAGCCTTGTATTGGGAACGCCGGGCAGCGGTAAGTCGTATGCAGTGGTAAACAGTTACATCAAACAGCAAATCGAGAAAGGTTTTGCGCTTTACTGCTATGATTATAAGTTTCCCGATTTGTCGGAAATCGCTTACAATCATTTGCTTAACCACTTGGACGGCTACAAGGTAAAGCCTAAGTTTTACGTTATCAACTTTGACGACCCCCGCAAGAGCCACCGATGCAACCCGATAAACGCCAGCTTCATGTCGGACATTGCGGATGCCTACGAAGCCAGCTACACGATTATGCTTAACCTCAATCGAAGCTGGATAAGCAAGCAGGGCGACTTCTTCGTGGAAAGCCCGATTATCCTTTTGGCGGCTATAATTTGGTATCTCCGTATCTATCAGGATGGTAAGTATTGCACGTTCCCCCATGCCATTGAACTGCTAAATAAGAAATACGCCGATGTATTCACCATTTTGCGTAGCTATCCCGAACTGGAAAACTACCTTTCCCCGTTCGTGGACGCATGGGAAAGTTCGGCAGTTGAACAGTTGCAGGGGCAGATAGCCAGTGCGAAAATCCCGCTTTCAAGGATGATTTCACCCGCCCTTTACTGGGTAATGACGGGCGATGATTTTTCACTCGACATCAACAACCCGAAAGAGCCTAAAATCTTGGTTGTCGGCAACAATCCTGACCGCCAAAATATCTACTCGGCAGCACTGGGATTATATAATTCCCGTATCGTGAAGCTGATAAACAAGAAAGGTCAGCTTAAAAGTTCGGTGATAATAGACGAGTTGCCAACGATTTATTTTCGTGGGCTTGACAACCTGATTGCCACCGCCCGAAGCAACAAGGTTGCGGTTCTGTTAGGCTTTCAGGATTACAGCCAGCTTACCCGTGACTATGGGGACAAGGAAAGCAAAGTAATCCAAAATACGGTGGGTAATGTGTTCAGCGGTCAGGTAGTCGGTGAAACGGCAAAAATCCTATCGGAGCGTTTCGGTAAGGTGTTGCAGAAACGGCAGAGCATGACAATCAACCAGCGGGAAAAATCCACCTCGATAAGCACCCAAATGGACAGCCTGATACCCGCCAGCAAAATATCCAACCTCACGCAAGGTATGTTCGTGGGTGCTGTGGCGGACAACTTCGATGAACGGATAGAGCAGAAGATTTTCCACTGTGAAATCGTGGTGGACAATGAAAAGGTGAAGCGGGAAACCGTCCGTTACGTGAAGTTGCCGCAGATAATCGACTTCACCGACAAGGATGGCAACGACCGGATGCAGGAGGAGATACAAGCCAACTATGACCGCATCCGTCAGGAAGTCCGGCAGATTGTCGAGGACGAGATAACCCGGATTAAGAACGACCCGGAGTTATGCTATTTGATTAAAGAGGAAGAATAACCGATATTCTTTCCTGACAGACAGTATTTTTACTAATTTTGCAGACAAAGAAATGATTATGAATGAAAACCAAAATACGGAATGGAAAGAAAGCTGGCGTGACGAGTATCTGAAATGGATATGCGGCTTTGCCAACGCCACAGGCGGCAAGATATATATAGGTATGAATGACAACGGTAAGGTAGTCGGCGTTGCCGATGCCGACAAACTGCTGGAGGATATACCGAACAAAGTACGTGACGTGCTGGGTATCATCGTGGACGTGAACCTGCTGGAAGAAAACGGGCTGAAATATATCGAGATTGACGTACCGCCTTATTCCAATCCTATCAATTATAAAGGTCAGTACCACTATCGCAGCGGCAGCACGAAACAGGAGTTGAAAGGTGCGGCGTTGAACCGTTTTATCCTGCAACGTACTGGCAGGCATTGGGACGAGTTTCCCATAGAGTGGGCAGGCATAGAGGAACTTTCCCCCGGCGCATTAGACCGTTTCCGCAAGGAAGCGGCGAGAAGCGGTCGTGTGGACGAAGATGTGTTGAAAGATACTACCGAAAATTTGTTGCACGATTTGCGGCTGATTGACACCCAAACCAACCGCCTGACCCGTGCCGCCTTGCTGTTGTTCCACCCCGACCCCGAACGCTTTGTAACCGGGGCTTATATCAAGATAGGTTTCTTCCGGGATGATAAGGGTAACTTGGAGTTTCAAGACGAGGTTCACGGTTCTTTAATGGAACAGGTGGATAAGGCAATGGACTTGATAAAGACCAAATACCTGATTTACCGTATTTCATACGAGGGTATTTCCCGGCGTGAAACACCGCAGTTCCCGGTGGAAGCTGTCAGGGAATCACTGATGAATTGTGTGGCACATAAAGACTATGCCAGTGCCGTACCCATTCAGATTAGCGTGTTCCCCGACCATATCACCTTTTGGAACTCCGGGCAGTTGCCGGAGAACTGGACTACTGACAAACTATTTGAAAGCCACCCGTCCTCTCCTTATAATCCGTTAATCGCCAACGCCTTTTTCAGAAGCGGGGATATTGAAAGCTGGGGGCGTGGCTACAAGCGTATCTTGGAAGCTGTCAGCGCATACAAGTTGTTGCCGCCCAAACTTGAAATGTTAAGCGGTCTGATGATTACCTATTATACCGATATACGTTCGCAGCTATTGGCGCAGCGGGTGGATGAAAGGTATATTTCAGTTGTCGAGTATGCAGCCAAGAACGGACGTGTCACGAACTCGGACGTACAGAACATTTTGGGAGTAAGCAAGCCGACAGCATCCCGCATACTCCAACAAATGAATGGTTGGCTGGAAATGCAGGGTAAAGTGGGAAAAGGAACTTATTATGTTCCTAAATGGCTCACTAACGTATCGCAGGCATAATGCAAATTTTAATAAGTCGTTGATTATAAGGTGTAAGGTCTATAATTAAATGGCTCATAAATGGCTCACACAAAGAGAGTGATTAACTTCACTCTCTTTTTTATGCCCTTTTCAATTCTGCAACCAATGGTTGCGGAATTTCATCCCACCCGGACAAATCGGGACACCGCAGGACAAATTCGGACAACCCTTGTCGCCCGTCCAAATATAGCATATTTAGTGGCTACCTTTGGGCGGGAATATTCCCGTAACCGCTAAAATTTCAATTATTTATGGCAACCAGAATGACCCCGCCCGCAGAGGGGCAGGAAAAAGACGTGCTGCTGGTCTTGGATAAACAGCAGGGCAAGGTGAGTGCCGTTAAGGGTATCGACAAGGAGGGCAATTTGCAGACCGTGCTGCCGACACAGGGCGGCGAGTTCATGCAGGTGGACAAGAACAGCGATGTGTTCAGCAACTTCATTTCCAATTTCTTCCGCAAGTATCAGGACACTTCCGGGCTGGAACTGTTCAGCGTCAAGGCTTCCGAAGCGGAGCGGGACGCAAAGGCAATCGAGGACAACCACCGCAACCCGACACTGGAGGGCAACAAGCGGGCTGAAATGCTGCGAGTTCCGAAGCCCGACTTCCACGAGTTCAAGCAGGGCTACCGCTTCGACCCGGCAAAAATCGACTGGGAGAACCTGAAGAAAGTCGGCATCACCGCCGACACCCTGAAAAACACAAAAGACTTCGACCGGGTGATGCGTGGCTACAAGTCCCGCAACACCTACACCGTTTCGGGGACGGTGGGCGGCTTCTACCTGAAACCTACCGATGTCAAGCTCTCTTTCTATCAAGCAAAGGACGGCACGGTAGTACCCAAGCTGCACGGCGTGCAGCAGGACGAGAAACTGTTGCAATGCCCGTTCCATGAACACGGGTTCACCAAGCAGGAACAGGGCAACTTGCAAGGCACTGGCAACTTGGGCGGCATCGCTGAAATCAAAGACCCGAAAAGCGGCGAGCAAATCCCCGTGTTCGTCAGCCGGGACAGGTACACGCACGAACTGGAGTATATGCGGGCTGACAAGTGGAAATGCCCCGACACCATTTGCGGCGTGCAAGTCAGCCCGAAGCAGAAAGCCGCCTTTGAAGCCGGGCAAGCGGTGAAAATGGAAAACCTGCAATTCAGGGACGGCACGAAGCGCAGTGCCTATTTGCAGGTCAGTGCGGTGGAGCGTGGCTTGGAGTTCCTGCCGAGGTCTGCCGTCCAGTTCTTGCATCAGGAACAGCAGCCCGCAGAGCAGCAGGTAGCCGGGTTAAAGGACGGCAAAGGCGTTGAGTTCAACGGTCATGTGCAGCCCGGCGCACAGGGCAAATCCCCCGACAAGGTACAGCCGAAAGACGTTACCCCCGCAGCTGAGAGCCGGACGCAGGTAGCGGTCAATTCGGAGGGCAAGACCAACGAAGCCACCAAGCGGGGCAAAGAACCGTTGAAACAGGGTCAGGACAAGCCCACCGCCAAGCAGAAAGAGAAGCAGGACAAGAGCCTGAAAGCGGACAAGCCCAAGAAGTCCAAAGGAATGAAAATGTAATATCCACCATTAAAAAGTAAAGAATTATGATTGCATTGATAGCAGAAAAGCCCAGTGTGGCAAAAGACATCGCCCGCATCATCGGTGCGACCCAGCGTAATGACGGTTATCTTTCCGGCAACGGGTATATGGTGACATGGGCGTTCGGCCACTTAATCCAGCTTGCCATGCCGGAAGCCTATGGCGTGGCGAACTTCCGCAGGGAGAGCCTGCCCATACTGCCGCCCGATTTCCAATTAATCCCCCGTCAGGTGAAAGCGGAGAAAGGCTACAAGTCAGACCCCGGCGTTCTGAAACAGTTGAAAGTGATAAAGGAAGTGTTCGACAAGTGCGACAAAATTATAGTCGCTACCGATGCCGGACGTGAGGGCGAATTGATACACCGCTACATCTATAACTATTTGGGCTGTACCAAGCCCTTTGTGCGCCTGTGGATAAGTAGCCTTACCGACAAGGCAATCCGTGAGGGGCTGGATAACTTGCAGCCGGGAGAGCGTTACGATAACCTCTACCTCTCTGCCAAGTCCCGCAGCGAAGCGGACTGGCTGATAGGGATAAACGCCACCCAAGCGTTGAGTGTAGCCGCCGGGCAGGGGGTGTTCTCGCTGGGGAGGGTGCAGACACCCACGCTCGTGATGATATGCAGCCGCTATTTGGAGAACAAGAATTTCGTACCCGCCAAGTTTTGGCAACTCAAAGCGGCGACCGCCAGCGGGGGAATAAGTTTCACCGCCCAATCGACCACCAAGTGGGAACAGCAGCCCGAAGCCATAGCCGCCCTGCAACGGGTTAAGGATGCCGGACAACTTTCCGTGAAATCCGTTGAGAGGAAAGAAGCCAGCCAAGAACCGCCGCTTTTGTACGACCTTACCACGCTGCAAAAGGAAGCGAACACGAAGCTGAATTTTTCGGCTGACAAGACGCTTTCCGTAGCGCAAAGCCTGTATGAAAAGAAAGTGATGTCCTACCCGAGAACCGGAAGCCGCTATATATCGGAGGACGTTTTCGATGAAATGCCGGAGCGTGTCGCCCTGTTAGGGCAATACCCTCGCTTTGCCGGGTATGCCGCCGGGCTGGACGGCACACCCCTGAACCGCCGCAGCGTGAATGATAGCAAAGTGACCGACCACCACGCCTTAATCATTACCGAGAACCTGCCCAGCGAACTTTCTAAAGACGAGCGGGCGGTTTACGAGCTGGTAGCCGGGCGTATGCTGGAAGCCTTTTCGGGCAAGTGCGTGAAAGACGTTACCACCGCCATATTGTCGGCTGGAGATACCGACTTCACGGTGAAAGGGTCTGTGATGAAAGTAACTGGGTGGCGTGCCGTGTTCGGCGAGCAGGAAACGGGCGGTGATGAAGAAGCCGCCAGCCTGCCGCCGCTCCAAGAGGGCGAAAGCCTGCCGATTTCCAACGTGGAACTGTTGGAGAAGCAGACCAAGCCGAAACCGCTGCACACGGAAAGCAGCCTGCTTGCCGCAATGGAGAACGCCGGAAAGGAACTGGAAGATGCCGAGCTGAAAGCCAGCCTGAAAGATGCCGGGATAGGCACGCCCGCCACCCGTGCGGCGATTATCGAAACGCTGTTCGCCCGCCAGTACATCGTGCGTGAGAAGAAGAACCTTGTGCCTACCGACAAGGGGCTTGCCGTTTATGGGATTGTCAAGGACAAGAAGATTGCCGATGTCGAAATGACGGGTATGTGGGAAACCGCCCTTTCCAAGATAGAAGCGGGCAGTATGGATGCCGACACATTCCGAAAGGGCATTGAGGTGTACGCCACCCAAATCACGGCGGAACTGCTTTCGGTGCAGTTATCTATCGCCAATGGCGAAACTTGTTCCTGCCCCAAATGCAATAACGGACGTATCTTGTTCTACCCGAAAGTGGCGAAGTGTTCCAACGTGGATTGCACGCTAACCATATTCCGCAACAAGTGCGACAAGCAGCTTTCCGACAAGCAGATTGTCGAGCTGGTGACGAAACGCAAGACCGGGCTAATCAAGGGCTTCAAGGGCAAGAACGGCAAGATTTTCGATGCTTCGCTTGTGCTGGACGAACAGTTCAATGTCGGTTTTTCATTCCCCGAAAAGAAAGCGAAATAAAATAATTGGCATGAAATACTATCTTATAATGCAAAATAACAAGTATTTATGTGAAAATAAAAGAGCTATTATAAATTCATTTTCCTAAATTCAGAGGGGATAATACCTTTATATTTTTTAAATAACTTGTTCAAGTGGCTTTCATCTGTAAAGCCCAATTCTGTAGCAATTTCATTAATTCTCATTTCGCTATGCAGCAATCTGTTTTCTATTAGTTTTAATTTATAATTGATTATGTATTGCTGCATAGTTTCATTGGTATGTTTTTTGAAATAGCGTCCTAAATAATTTTGCGATATACCGAAATGCTGACTAATGACATCAGCTTTTATCATATTAGGATTATATATATTGTTTTGGATATATTGTAATATATCCAATGTCTTTTCTTCTGAACGTTCATCTATTTTTTCAGGTAGATATTTGGCTATATTACGGGTAATGATAACAATTAATGTATTGATTAATTGGTGTATAAGTTCTTTATTGTACAAATCCCGGTTTATATGTTCTCTTATAAGAGCTTCTATTATAGCTTTTACAAGGGATTTGTCTGCAATATTTTTTAAAATACAGCCTGGTTGATGATTGGCGTGTTGAAGAATAAATTCTAAATTCTTGATGTTTGTAGCTCCAAAGAAGTCAGAATGAATATATATGTCATTGAAACGGATGAAAAGGAATTTTGTAGTGGTGTGAATATCAAAAGAATGGCAATCTTGAGGGGTTATTAGAAACATATGTCCTTCATGATAATTAAATTTACTGTTATTGATACATTGTAAACCTACTCCTGAAAGAATGTAAACTAATTCAAAAAATGTATGTTCATGCTCTTTAAGAGGAGATTCTTCGAGCTCTTTTACGCTGATTTCAAACGGCTGATGTAGATTTTCTTTTTTCATGTTGCAAATATACTGTATTTAGGAAAATATATACTAAAAATAGGTGAGGAATATGGTATAATTTTGCTCCGAAATAATTATTTAATTTATATAAGTTATGAATTTCTTAGAATTAGTAAAAAAACGCCATTCTGTCAGGCATTATGCAGAGCAAATGGTAGAAAAAGAAAAGTTGGACTACATTTTAGACTGTGCTCGTTTGGCTCCTTCGGCGGTTAATAAGCAACCGTGGATGTTTATTATAGTACAGAGTGATTTACAGAAACAAAAATTGTCAAAATGCTATCCGGCAAAATGGTTTACAGAAGCTCCTGTGTATATAGTTGTCTGTGTAAATACTGATATGGCATGGGAGCGACAGTTTGACAATAAGAATCATGCTGATATTGATGGAGCTATAACTACTGAACATATTTGTTTAGCGGCAGCAGAACAAGGGTTGGGTTCTTGTTGGGTTTGTAATTTTGATGTTGCACTGTGTAAGGAAAATCTTAAATTAGCAGCAGATATTCAACCAATTGCAATAATTCCGATTGGCTATCCAGTTAGTAAAGAACACCAACTGTCCGCAAGAAAAGAAATTAGTGAAATCGTTTCATATATATAAATTTAGAAATGAAAAAGAAAGTATTGTTCGTTGTTACAAGTCATGATAAATTGGGAAATACCAATAATTTGACTGGGTATTATTTATCAGAAGTAAGCCATCCTTGGTCTGTTTTAGTTGGTGCTGGATATGAAATAGACTTTGTTAGTCCAAAAGGTGGTAAAGCTCCAGCCGAAGCAGTAGATTTAGCTGATGAAATAAACAAGACATTTTGGGAAAACTCTATTTATCGATTTAAAATAGAACATACGTTAAAGCCCGAAGAAGTTAATCCTTTTGAATATGTTGCTATTTTTTATGCTGGTGGACATGGAGTGATGTGGGATTATCCTAATAATCAAGATTTAGAAAAAATAACTCGAACAATTTATGAAAATGGTGGTATTGTAAGTGCTGTATGCCATGCACCAGCAGCTTTATTGAATGTAAAATTATCAAATGGAGAGCTATTAATCAAGGGTAGAAAAATAAATAGTTTCACGAATGAAGAAGAAAAATTCCTTAATACAGATTCAATAGTACCATTTATGCTTGAAACAGAATTGAAGAAACGTGGATGCCTTTTTGAGAAATCGGGATTGTGGGAGTCACATATCACAATAGACCATCGTATTATAACAGGACAAAATCCTCAATCTGCTTTGGGAGTAGGAAAAGCAATTTTGCAAGAATTGACCAAATCATGATTATATTAAAAGTTTGCTTGTCATCAAAATAATTGATGTTTGCAACATATAATAATTAAACGATGAGTAGTTGCGCCCGGTATTCCGCCGGGCGCATTTTCAAAAAACTTTTCATTTTTTTTCTGTTATAACTTCCTAATATACAAAAAGAGTTACCTTTTTGTAACTATCTTACTGTCTTGTAACTTCTTTTTTTATACTAAGTATATTTATATCTTTGCAATCGAAAAAGATACTTAATATATCATGTTTACCGCATTGGTATATTTGTTTGGTGTCTTAACAATACATTATTAACTAATAAAAAAAAGAATTATGCACTACACTGGAACTATTTGGCGACCGCCTTACGAAGCATACTCAATGCTCATTCAAGTAACGGCTGGATGTACTCACCATTACTGCAAATTTTGTACTTTATACGAAGATTTACCTTTCAAATTCAGGCTATCACCAATTGAAGAGGTAAAATCGGATTTAAAGGAAGCAAGTTATTATTATAGACACGCACAAAGGGTGTTTTTCACAGGTGCAAACCCATTTGTACTTAGTGTGAATAAGCTTAAAACACTTGCGAAAATGGTACATCAATACTTTCCTGCTTGTCAAAGTATAGGGTGTTTTGCACGAATTACGGACATTACCCCTAAATCTGTTACAGAATTAAAAGAATTGCGAGAACTCGGATATGATGGAATTACAATCGGAGTTGAAACCGGATATGATGAATCTTTGATTTTCATGAGAAAGGGATTTCTATCAAAGGACATCATTGAGCAATGTAAGAAATTGGAAGAAGCAAATATTACCTATAACTTCTTTTATTTGACAGGAATTTATGGTAGTGGAAAAGGCAAGATGGGGGCAAAGGTAACAGCAGAAATTTTCAATCAGCTTCATCCGCAAATAATTGAATCTTCAATGCTTACAATTTATCCAACTTCTGAACTGTATAAGGAAATACAGGCTGGTAACTGGAAAGAAGAAACTGAAATTGAGAAGTTGGAGGAAATGAAGACTTTGATAGAAAATCTTAAAATTGATGCTCGATTTGTAACGGATGGGGCATCCAACTTAATTCAAGTTAGAGGCAATTTGAAAACAGATAAACAAAAAATGATTGCTTTTCTAAAACAACAAATAGCAGAGCAAGACGAAGCTTATTTGAGAAGCTATCGTGAAAATCTGCCACATCTATAAAATCTATCTAATGAAAGCGGATATTAGAGTTATAGTAAAAGGTGTTCAACAATATGCTGATTATATTGACGAGATAGTGACTAATGCTATTGGAAAATATTCTATTGTTAATGGTCTGCATATTGTTGAATATCGAGAACTATGTAAAGGTGGACATATCATTGAAAACAAATTGGTAATCAGTAATAAATCTGTTTGTTTATACCGAAGTGGAAGTTTGTTCTCTGAAATGTCTTTCATAGAGGGAGAATGTACGGAATCTGATTATATTAATACAGATGGAGAACTCAATGTAAAAATCAAAACATTGTCTTATCATCCTACAATTGGTGATAACAATATTCATATTGAGTTGAATTATGACTTATTCATAAATAACCAGTTCCTCTCGAATAACTCCCTTACCATATTTGTTAATGAAATGGCATTGTAAACTATAATATTATGACTTTATGAAAATAAGAATAATTGATTTGTTGAAAACAACTACCTATAATATTAATGTAAGCGTAAACGGCTGGGTACGAACGCATAGACAAAGTAAAAACATTAGTTTCATTGCAATAAATGATGGTTCAACTGTTCATAATCTGCAAATTGTGGCTGAACATGAAAAGATAAAAAAAGATTTTCTTAAATTGGTAACTACCGGAAGTGCCATTCGGGTAGATGGTATGTTTGTACTATCTACTGGAAATCAGCAGCATGGAGAAATAATAGCCCAAAATATAGTTTTATATGGCACTGCCGACCCACAGGAATATCCTTTACAAAAAAAAGGACACTCGTTAGATTTTTTGCGGAATATTGCTCATTTGCGGATGCGAACAAATATTTTTGGAGCGATATTTAGAGTTCGTCATAATTTAGCTTTTGCTATACATAAATACTTTCATGAAAAAGGTTTTTTCTATTTTAATACTCCCATAATAACTACATCTGATGCAGAAGGAGCAGGAAAATTGTTTGAAGTAACAACGGGTGATAATCAAGATTTTTTTGGTGTCCCGGCGAATCTGACTGTATCAGGGCAATTGGAGGGTGAACTGGGGGCTTTGGGATTAGGGGCTATTTACACATTCGGACCAACTTTTAGGGCTGAAAACTCGAATACTTATCGACATTTAGCTGAATTTTGGATGGTAGAACCCGAAATGGCGTTTATTGACATCAACGATAACATGGATTTAGCGGAGGACTTCTTGAAATATGTAATTCGCCATGCTATTGAAGCGTGTGAAAGTGATTTGATTTTTTTGAATAATACAGTAAATAGTGGTTTAATCGAAAGGTTACATTTAGTAGTAAATAACAAATTTGTTCGATTGCCATATTCACAAGCAATAGAAATATTGAAACAATCAAACAGAGAATTTGAAATTCCAATAGTGCAAGGCATGGATTTAAGCTCTGAACATGAACGTTTTTTAGTTGAAGAATATTTTTGTTGCCCTATCATTGTTACGGACTATCCTAAAGAAATAAAAGCTTTTTATATGAAGTTGAATGAAGACGGTAAAACTGTACGAGCAATGGATATTTTATTTCCACAGATAGGAGAGATAATAGGAGGTTCCGAGCGTGAATCAGATTACCTGAAATTACGCCAGCGAATGGAAGAATTGGGTATGAATGTGGAACAATTATGGTGGTATCTTGAAACACGAAAGTTCGGAACTGTTCCTCATGCAGGATTTGGGTTAGGATTTGAAAGATTAGTGTTATTTGTTACAGGAATGTCAAATATTCGTGATGTGATACCATTTCCACGTACACCGAAAAATGCCAATTTTTAAATCTTTTAAGTTTGAACGGTGCAAAAATACATCAATGAAATATTACTTCGCATTAATGAAGAAATGGAATTGCGTGGTATTGATGAGAATGTCAATACAGAAGATGCATTATATATGATAGACGTTATACGTCCATTGTTTGAAAAATTGCGAGAAATGACTATCGCATACGAATTTCAGAGTGAACAAGAAGAAATTCATTTTTTCAAAGAAATAAAGCCAGATATTCTTGGTAGGTACATATTCTTTCATAAAATTGTTAGAATTGAAATGAAACGTCCTATTGGCAGTGATGATGTACAGAGAGAATATCTTCATAGCCAATTAAATAGTCTGAAATATTTTTTTGACCAAAATCTTGATTTTTACCAGTATTACCGTTCAAGAGCAACGCATTTAGATACTTATTACTTTGTTCGATATAAAAGTAACTTTCGGTTATGTTTAGATTGCAATTTTTTGGATAAAGACCCTGCTTTTTCAACCGGGTTTGACTATAAAGTGGCAAAAATATTATCTAATGAAATGTTGCGCATATATTTAAATCGCCAGTTACAGTTATTAGATAGAAAAACGCAGATTGCGGAAATACGAACTTCGCTTTCAGATTTTAGTTTAAAATGGACTGGCTCGAAATCTGAAGCAATAGAATGGGGATATGGATTGTTTGCTGCAAAATCCTTGAATTATGGAAATGCTACGATAAAAGAAATTATGGCGTTTATCGAAGCAGCATTTGGCATTGAACTGGGAGATTACTATCGAACCTATTTAAGCCTTAAAAATCGAAAGAAAGACCGAACTGCTTTTTTCACATTCATAGTAGAGCAACTGCAAAAGCGTATGGATGATGATATTCTGTAGATAAGATATTTAGCCTATTAGAAAACTACCATGTTATTAGCAACTTGGTAGTTTTTCTTTTTATACAGACTGGCAATATGAATAGGACTGAAATATGCAATTTTCTCTGAAATTCACTCCAAAAGACATTGAAAATAATTTCAACCAAGTTGATATAATCTTGTATTTTTTATCTTACAGAAAGATGCAATTTTGCGGAAAATCAATTAGTTATCATTTATGGAAATAATAACATTCGAGTCCAAAGCCTATAAGGAACTGGACAACAAGATTACCGCTATTGCCGATTACATCTTCAACCATGCGGAAATGGCAAAGCAAAGTGAAGAAGATATGTGGGTGGACAGCTACGAGGTTTGCACGTTTCTGAAAATAAGCGAAAAGACCCTGCAACGCCTGCGAGTGTCGGGTACTATCGCCTATTCCAACATCAGGGGACGTTATTTCTACAAGGTCAGCGAGATACGTAGGATGCTGGAAGAACGCCTGATAAGGAGCAACAAGGAGAACATCGACAACCTGATAACCAACCACCAACTGTATGCTAAGGAAAGAGGAAATCTTAGAAAGAACAAGTAACGGGCTGGCGGTATTCAAACACTACCTGCCCGGCAATTGGCGCATAGGTCGCAACTTTCTTAACCCGCTGTACGAGGACAGCAAGGCTTCCTGTAACATCTACTTCGACCGTCATAGCGGTATGTATAAAATGAAAGACTTCGGTAATGACAGTTACAGTGGCGACTGTTTCTTCTTCGTGGGGCAGCTAAAGGGGCTGGACTGTAACCGGGCGGCTGACTTCGTGAAGATACTGGAGATTATAGACCGGGATTTGGACTTGGGGCTGGCTTCTGACACTCCGGTTTCCGTTTCTCCTGTAACCGTCCGCCGGGCAGTGCCGGACAAACCCGAAGAAACACCCGAAAAGCCTGTCAAGCCCTACCAGTTTCGGGAACAGAAGTTTCCGCTTGCCGAACTGGTGTACTGGCAACAGTACGGCATCACGCCCGAACTGCTGGAGCGTTACAAGGTCTGTTCGCTCCGGGAGTACCACAGTGAAACGGCAGAGGGGAAACCGTACACCTACACTTCATCGGTGGCAGAACCCATGTACGGCTACAAGGGCAAACAATATATCAAGCTGTACCGCCCGTTCTCCACACCCCGCTTCCTCTATGGCGGCAGCTTCGGCGAGAACTATTGTTTCGGGCTGGAGCAACTGCCCGCTAAAGGTGACACGCTCTTTATCACGGGCGGCGAGAAAGACGTACTTTCACTGGCGGCGCATGGTTTTCACGCTATCTGCTTCAACAGCGAAACGGTGACGATACCGCCCACGCTGGTTTATCGGCTGACGTTCCGCTTCAAGCACATCGTCCTGCTCTTTGACATGGACAAGACGGGCAGGGAAAGTTCACGCAAGCAGGAAAAACTGTTGGAAGAATTTGGCGTGAAACGCCTGCTGCTCCCGCTTCCGGGAACGAAAGAGGAAAAGGACATTTCCGACTACTTCAAAGCCGGGAACACCCGTGAAGATTTCCTGAAACTGTTTATCGAATTTTTAGACAACCTGTATAGCGACACACTAATTATGCTAAAATCGTGCGAGATAGATTTCAACAACCCGCCCGCCAAAGCGCAAGAGATTATTTCGGCGGGTGACGTTCCGTTAGGAACACAAGGCAACCTGTTCGGCATTACCGGGGGCGAGGGAACGGGAAAGAGCAATTATGTAGCTGCAATTGTGGCGGGCTGCATCTGTCCGGCTGGTGCGGAAGTAGATACGCTGGGCGTACAGATAATCGCCAACGGCAGGTATAAGGCGGTTTTGCTCTATGATACCGAACAGTCGGAAGTACAACTGTTCAAGAATGTAAGCAACCTGCTGATACGTGCCAAACAGCCGGATAAACCCGATGAACTGAAAGCATTCTGCCTGACGGGTATGTCACGTAAGGAACGCCTGAACGCCATTGTGCAGAGCATGGACAAGTTCTACTACCAGTACGGCGGAATCCAGTTGGTCGTCATTGACGGCATCGCAGACCTTGTGAAAAGTGCCAACGATGAAGCGGAAAGCGTGGCGGTGATAGATGAACTTTATCGGTTGGCGGGTATCTACAACACCTGTATTCTTTGTGTGCTGCACTTCGTTCCGAACGGCTTGAAGTTACGGGGACATTTGGGTAGTGAGTTGCAGCGTAAGGCGGCTACAATCCTTTCGATAGAGAAAGACGAAGAACCCGCCCAGTCGGTCGTGAAAGCCCTGAAAGTAAGGGACGGAAGCCCGCTGGACGTTCCTCTGATGCTCTTTGCTTGGGACAAGGAAGCGGGGATGCACGTGTACAAAGGGGAGAAACCCCGTGAGGAAAAGGAGAAGCGTAAGGAAAGGGAACTGGTGAATGTCGCACGTGACATCTTCGGTCGGCAGACACGCATCACCTATATAGACCTTTGTGAGCAGTTGCAGCAGGTCTTGGACATCAAGGAACGTACTGCAAAGAGTTATATCCGCTTCATGCGGGAAAGGGACATCATCACCAAAGACACGGCAAACCAAAGTTTCTTTGTTATAGGTTCATATAATCTTTAATAGAACATAACACCCTATAAGCGTATGGACGAAATTTGCGTGGTTCATGTGCTTGTGTCCTGCCATGTTGTGATAACACGGCAGGATTTCTATTATTTGCAAGGTTATTCCAGTGATTTTTACTACTTTTGCAAAAGTAACATAAGAAAATAACGGCGATTGAACAGCTTCGGCTGTGATTTCGTCTTTATATATAACATATACGTTCGCCGAACGTCCCAATGCGAAAACTGGCACTTTTCAAAACGAGGGGATATTCAGCGCAGGATATGCTATGTTTTATCATAGCGTGGTCTTGCCTGTTCCTCGTTTGGGTATTGCCAGTACCTCGCATTGAAGCAGTGTAAGAGCCACGCTTCTTTTTGGGGGTATTGGCGGGCAGTTATCAAAGATTATTAACTGTTAAAACCAATATTTATGGGGCAGATAAAATCATTTATAGCACTATCTCTTGACGGTTTTATTGCGTCTGTCGATGGAGAATTGGATTGGATTCCACAAAGTGTAAGGGCGATACCTAAAAGTTTATTTGAAAATGCTTCTTGCTTATTAGTCGGTACTAATACATACAATTATCTTTTTGAGCATTTAGATGGGCAGGTTTATAAAACAAAGCCTATTTATGTTGTTTCACATTCCGATTATAATATACTCCCCAATAGCAATATTTCATTTCTTACTGAAAAGCCATTGGATGCAATAAGAAGATTGAAGCAACACCATGAAATATTAGTTATAGGAAGTGCTAAATTATTAACGGAATTAATTCAATTGGAATTATTGGATGAAATAACTATTTGCCATATTCCGGTTTTTGTAGGAAAAGGAATAGGCTTTATCGGAGAAACATTTGGTTCTTATTGGCAGTTAGTAAAATATCAATCAAATAAGGGCGCAATATTTGCGACCTACAACTATAAGAAAAAGCAGGATGATTAACTATCCTGCTTTTTCTTTATTGATTCCATTTTATTACGATGTTTCAAGATTTCATCGGAATGTTCCAATGCCCATTGAATAATTCCATCTAAAGGCAGCATAAGACTTTCACCAAGTGGTGTAAGGCTATACTCTACTTTAGGAGGTATTTCGGGGTATAATTTACGATTTACCAACATATCCGCTTCTAATTTTTTCAATGCTGTAGTCAGCATCTTTTGAGATATGTTAGGAACATTGCGCATTAATTCATTAAAACGCATTGTCCCATTTTTTTGCAATAAGACCAGTATTCTTAAAGACCATTTATCACCAAAACGGTCTATAATGCCACACGCTGGACATACCGCTTCTCTATAATGATTTTCTTCCATATTTTTTTATCTTTAAATAATTGTCAATCAACAAGAGTTACCTTGTGGTAAGCATCTTACCTTTATGTAAGTTCTTTTTTTATACTAAGTAACTTTATATCTTTGTTTGCGCAAAAGTAACTAAATATATTGGAAATACAAAATTTGGTGTGATTATAAAATGGATAAATCAATGGAATTAAAAAGAATGCAATTTACTGGTTCTGTTTGGAGACCGCCTTACGAAGCAAATTCACTATTGCTTCAAGCCACTATAGGATGTTCACATCATAGGTGTAAATTCTGTAGTTTGTATAAAGACACACGGTTTAGAGTTGCTTCCCGTGAGGAGATTGAAAAGAATTTAGAAATAGCCCAGCTATATCAACCAAAAGCACGAAGAGTATTTTTAACTGGTGCAAATCCGTTTGTACTTAGCTTTGAAAAACTGAAAATACTTGCCACTTTAATAAAGATATATCTTCCTGAAGTGCAAAATATCGGCTGTTTCGCTCGAATTAGTGATATAAAACAAAAGACAATAGAGCAATTGATGGAATTACGTCAATTAGGATATGACCGGATTTCTATCGGGACAGAAAGTGGGGATGATATTACGCTGTCACAAATGAATAAAGGGTATTCTGTTATGGATATTGTTGAACAATGTCGAAAATTGGAGAATGCTGGCATTGAATATAATTTCACGTATTTGATTGGGCTTGCAGGAAAGGGGCAAGGGGAACGCAATGCTATTAATACGGCTGATACCTTTAGTTTGTTGCATCCGTATATTATCAATGTACTTTCTTTAACCGTATTTCCCGATACAGTTCTTTATGAGGAAATAGGAACGGGGACATTTGTTGAAGCATCGGAATATGAACGGATAGAAGAAATGGAAATGTTTATTGAACGATTCCAACCGTCTAATTGTGTTCATCTTTTAGCAAACACTGTATCTAATCCCATACCTTTTATTGGAGTTCTACCCAAAGAAAGAGAACGGATATTAAAAGAAATACAGTCCATTAAAAATAATTTCAGGGAAGAGGATTTAAGAGATTATCGTAAACGCATAAAATCGTTATAATGGCAAAATTAGAAACAAAAATAAGTGGTATTGATTTTAAAAATCCTGTAACAGCTGCATCGGGAACTTTTGGATATGGAACAGAGTTTTCAGATTTCTTTGATGTATCTTTATTAGGAGGAATATTTGTAAAAGGAACAACGCTATATGCGCAAGAGGGTAATCCGTACCCTCGAATGGCGGAAACTCCATCAGGAATGTTGAATGCAGTTGGGCTTCAGAATAAAGGTGTAGATTATTTTGTGAATAATATATATCCAACAATAAAAGACATAGATACAAATATGATTGTAAATGTTGGAGGAACGACCATCGAATCTTATGTAAAATGCGCAGAGACAGTAGCCACATTAGATAAAATTCCGGCAATAGAGTTAAATATAAGTTGTCCGAATGTAAAACATGGAGGTATGGAGTTTGGAGTAACAACTAAAGGTGCAGCATCCGTTGTTAATGCAGTCAGACAGGTTTACAATAAGCCGTTGATTGTTAAGCTATCCCCAAATGTAACAAATATTGCAGATATTGCTAAAGCAGTAGAAGATGCAGGGGCAGACGCTATTTCTATGATAAATACAATTATGGGGATGGCTATTGACATAAATTCTCGTAAACCTATCTTATCTACTGTAACTGGTGGGTTGTCCGGTTCTTGCATCAAACCTGTTGCATTACGAATGGTTTGGCAAACATATAAGGCTGTTAAAGTTCCGATTATAGGTTTAGGTGGAATATCATCATGGCAAGATGCTATAGAATTTTTCCTTGCTGGTGCTACCGCTATTCAAATAGGGACATATAATTTTATAGACCCGACTATAAGCCTAAAAGTAATAAACGGCATCAATTCATATCTTGACGAAAATGGTTTTTCTGATATACAGGATTTGACAGGTGCATTAGGAGAGATTTAAGCCAAAATCTTAGTGCAAGGTGCAAGTATATATTTATATATATAGCTTGCACCTTGCACTAGCCGCAGAATATTTATATTCAATGATTTGCATATTTCAAAAGAAAGCCATATCTTTGAACCCGAAAGTTAGGCAGACAAACAGCGGTCAAAGTCAGACAGGCTTAACGGTTGGAAATCGTTACTGTTTCGTTACCTATTTGAAATTTTGAAAGCAAA
>OGQP01000594.1_pt1 | contig 24353 bp, 15 predicted proteins | sample 1553251 | NCBI WGS metagenome assembly OGQP01 (sample SAMEA2580016, study PRJEB22360) | human gut metagenome | biome: human gut; feature: human-associated habitat; material: faeces | place: Denmark | collected 2008/2010 | reverse complement strand
AGGACTCTGCAAGCCTTTCCAAGCGCGTTGCAGAGAGCATAAGGTTTGAATAACAGAAGGGAGAAATACTCATGAAAAAACTTATCGGCATTATGTTGGCAATTGCCACCATTTTCTGTTCATTCGGTGTGCACACAATTGCAGACGAAACAACTAAGGACGTTCAATCTGAACAGCTTCAAGCGGTTCGCGACTACTGGAATGCAGTCGATTATGGAGACTGGGCAGGATGGGTCGAGTGCTTTGCACCCAGCATAAGGGAAGGTCATATGCAAATTGCGACCGACCCCAAATATGCAGAAGAAAAAATCGGAATAACCGCCGTCAGCAGTGCGGAAGTGCTTGAAATCAGCCCGCTCAGCAACGAATATGCATCCTACTTCTATAAGGAACTGCATCAATACTACGAGCAGGAGGATGCCGTTGCCTGTTACAAAGTTGTTCTGAATCTTGTTGCCGATGAATCGAGCGACTATTTCAAAACAGGCAAATGCGAACGCGTCATGATCCTTGTCAAAGAGGACGGCCATTGGTATGCAGGGGCAAGCTATCCTTTTCCTCAAGAGGATTCCGAATTGAAGTCCGTTCATGGCTATGGTTTTGCGAATTATATTCCCGAACCCGCAACGATATGCGTCATAAAAAAAGATCAACGACCCGAAATAATGGATTTTAACGAATACATTTTCTTGGGTGTATGCAATGAAATCGGCAACTATGGATATAAAACACAGGCAATTTATGCAAATGTCATTGCGGTTAAAATGCTCGGTTGGTGGGCGGTCTCAATTAAATATCGTAGTGAGGATGGTTGCGATGTCAGATTTGGTGATGTATCATTGTTAACTGTTAACCGTGCATCTGAAGCAAATCAAAAAACAATACGTTCCGCCGTAAACGCAATGGATGGCATTCGTATTTGCTGCATTAAGAACGGCAAAGAAAAGCTCTTCAACTGCGACATAAACGGACAGGAACCGTTGATCGGATACCAATCCAGCGGCAGGTTCTGGCAGGAAACATCGAATTACCTTGCCAAGAACAAGGGTTATAATTGGAAACAGATTATGGAGTATTTCTTCAATAATTCCAATTACAACAGTACGAACATTGGCAAAATCACCGTTAAGCACGAAGGTGGGCATTCCTACGGCAGCTACAGCACAAATGAAACCCATCACTGGCGCACATGCTCCAAGTGCTTCAACGTCAGCAAGGGTACGCATGTTTGGGTTGAAGGTACCGCTTATTCAACCTGTAAAACCTGTAAATACATTAAGCTGAACGTGCAAAGAGCCGTTCCGGTTCTGCAACCCGCCGATATCGGCTGAAATACAGCTGAAGAACCGTAACCGATAACCTCATTTCTTTTTCCGAATAAAACACCCCTGTCCGGGCAATGCCGAGCAGGGGTGTTTTGCCGTGCGGCATATATTTGAAAAAAAGCGTTTAAACCGTTGCCAAAAAAAGAAAAGTGTTGTAAAATTGGCATGAATGACGGAATGCGCAAAGCATTCATTAAATCACGGAGGAATTACTTCAATGAACCCGAAATTCAAGAACAATATCGGTATCATGGTTCCCGAAATCCTGATGCCCGCAAAGAATGTTGACCTTACCAAATGGGCATGCGTTGCGTGCGACCAGTACACTTCCCAGCCCGACTATTGGAACAAGTGCGAAGAGATCGTCGGCGATGCTCCGTCCACCCTGCGCCTTATGCTTCCGGAGATTTATCTTGAAAAGCCCGGCGAAACCGAAAAAATTGCCGCGATCCGCAAGGCAATGCACGACTATATCGACAACGGCATCCTTCAAAATCTTGGCGAAGGTTTCGTTTTCACGCGCCGCAGCGTCGGCGGCAACACCCGCAACGGACTTGTTGTTGCACTGGATCTCGAGTGCTATGACTACTCCAAGGGTTCAACGACCCTTATCCGCGCAACCGAGGGCACGATCGTTGAGCGCATCCCGCCCCGCCTGAAGATTCGCGACGGCGCACTGCTTGAGCTGCCCCATATTCTTGTTCTTATCGATGATGAAAAGAAAACCGTTATCGAACCCCTTGCGGAAAAGCTTCAGAACACTGAAAAGCTCTACGATTTCGACCTTATGCAGAACGGCGGACACATTGAGGGCTGGTTCGTCAACAATGAAGGCATGATCGAGGACGTTATCTCCGCGCTGAACGCACTTGTTGATCCCAACAAGTACGGCACCGAAATGCCTCCCCTGCTGTTTGCAATGGGCGACGGCAACCACAGCTTTGCAACCGCAAAAGCAAATTGGGAAAAAGTCAAGGCCACCCTCACCCCCGAAGAGCAGGCGGATCACCCCGCACGCTTTGCACTTGTTGAACTTGAAAACGTTCACGATGACGGCATCGTTTTCGAACCCATCCACAGGGTAGTTTTCAACGTTCATGTTCCCGCATTCCTTGAAGCACTGAAGGCGAAGCTTGCGGAGCAGAACAACGGCGAATGCGAAATCAACTTCTATGACTGCGAATGCTGCATGGAAAAGGCGGAGAAGGCCGCTCCCGAGGGCGCGCACGTTATTCCCGTCATTACCGAGAACGGCAAAGGACTTATTGTTGTTGCAAAACCCAATGCACAGCTTGAAGTCGGCACGCTTCAAAACGCTCTTGACGTTGTTCTTAAAGCAACCGAAGGCGCGACTATCGACTATATCCATGGTGCAGACGTTGTGAACGACCTCGGCAGCAAGCACGGCAACATCGGCTTCCTGCTTCCCCCCATGGAAAAGAGCGCATTCTTCCGCACCGTTGTTTTTGACGGCGCACTGCCCCGCAAGACTTTCTCAATGGGCGAAGCACATGAAAAGAGGTATTACCTCGAATGCAGGAAGATCTGCAAGTAAAACCTGCGCTTTGAGTTAAATGCTCGAGTTTCGGAGCCTGCAAACGGCTGAACCGAAGACCGATTCATATTGGACCCGATTTACGGAGCGTTTTGTGAGGCGCTGCTTCACGGAATGCTCCGTTTGCAGGTTTTCTTCGCATTAATTAAAAACACTTTCTGTCAAATACTCTGTCAAAGGCAAGGTAACAAACAATGCTTGAAACAACATTCCATTCGCTTACGGCCGTGCTTATCGTGATGTTCATGGTCGCCGTGGGCTGGCTTTTCGGCAAACTCGGCTATCTGCGCCGCGAACACAAAAAGCTTATGACCAAGCTTATTATTTCGGCGGGTATGCCTTCTCTTGTTGTGAACACCGTGTTCGGAAAAATCGACCTTGACGCGCTGAAAAATCCCGCACTGCTGTTCCTTTTGCCCGCGCTGAGCATGATTATAACTCTTCTGCTCGGCTTTATTTTTGCAAAGCTGCTGAAACCCGAGGCAAAACGGCGCGGCGGTTTTATTGCGATGTGTTCTTTTTCGAATTCCGTTTTTGTGGGACTGCCGATGAACACCGGGCTTTTCGGCGATGAAGCCGTGCCGTACGTGATGTGCTTCTACATTGTCAACACAACCCTTTTTTGGACGATCGGGAATTATCTCATCTCTCGCTCCGGCGAAGGTGAAAAGCGCGGCGGAATTCTGCACAATCTTAAAAAAATCGTTTCCCCACCCCTGGTTGCGCTTGCTGTTTGCCTTCCGCTTGCGGCACTCGGCGTCAAAATGCCGCAGCCCGTTGTTAAGCTCTCCGGCTATATGGGCAATATCGTAACGCCGCTCGCGCTGTTTTATATCGGATATGCACTGTATGAATACGGGTTTAAAAGCCTTAAGCCCGACCGCTGCATGCTTGCTGTCATGGGAATGCGCTTTATCGCCGCGCCGCTCATCATGCTTGTGCTCTGCAAACTTTTCGGTCTGAGCGGAATGCCGAGCGGGGTTCTTGTTATCGAATCCGCCATGCCCGTTATGACGCAGGCCGTTGTTGTTGCGGCGGCAAACGATGCGGATGAATCATTCGTTGCTGCCGGAATGAGCCTTACGACTCTCGGCTGTTTCATCTTTGTCCCTCTTCTGATGCTGCTTATGGATGCCGTCGGTTTGGTTTAAAAGCATTTCCCCGCCGACGGGACACCAATGCCGCGGGACAGTATTTTTGTTTTGTGAACGGCATTTAATGAAAAGCTTTGCAATATATTATTTATGATGTTAAAATACAATCACTAAAGGAAGTTTGGAGGTATTGTTTGCCCACCGACAATTCGGCATTTAACAACGTATTATGAAAACAAAAAAAACAAGCACTGAAAAAAGCGCGAAGAACAGCGGTTTTCGCAGCCTGCTGCCCTGCGCAAAGGGGTATCGGCTTCCCTCGTTTCTGACACCGATATTCATCGTTCTTGAAGTTACGATGGAAGTTTTTATCCCACTCCTTATGGCGGCAATAGTTGACGGCGGGCTTTACGGCTCGCCTGATTTCACCCTTCGGAAGTATTTTTCGGCAGAGCTTATCGCCGACAAAACCCGATTCGTAATTATTCTCGGCGGCATAATGGTGCTTGCGGCAATGCTGTCGCTTGCATTCGGTATGCTTGCCGCACGTACGGCTGCGGTTGCAAGCATGGGTTTTGCAAAGAACCTGCGCCGAAAAGTTTTTGAAAAGATTCTGTCTTTCTCTTTCAAAAACACGGACAGATTCTCAACACCCTCCCTCGTTATGCGTACAACGGCGGATATCAACAACGTTCAGAATCTTTATCAGCAGATGATACGCATATTTGTGCGCGCTCCGGTCATGATGGTGCTTGCGGCCGTTATGGCTCTGCGCGTAAATGCGGAGCTTTCGGTCATTTTCCTTGTTGCGCTGCCCATTATGTTCTGCACACTCATTTCAATGGGAATGATAGGCAAGCCGCGTTTCCGCATCATGTTAAAAAAATATGACAAGATGAACGCTTCCGTTCAGGAAAATCTTGTCGCCGCACGCGTTGTGAAATCTTTTGCACGCGAAGATTATGAAAAAAAGAAATTTGCCGCTTCCGCCGATGACCTTAAAAAGGCTCAAATTTACGCACAGAAGCTTTTCTCCCTCCTGCCTGCGATTCAAATGGGTATTATGTGGACCTGCGCCGTCATTCTGATGCTGATGGGCGGCAATCAGGTGTTTGCGGGAACGCTTACGAAGGGCGAACTTGTCAGCATGTTGACCTACACCAACCAGGTTGTAGGTTCCGTTTCAATGGTTGCAATGATCATCATGATGCTCACCATGACGCGCGAATCCGTGACGCGCATCAACGAGGTGCTTGACGAAGTTCCCGACATTACGGATAACGGCAGCACGTTCAAAGTTGAAAACGGTGAGATTGAATTCCGCCATGTTAATTTCAGCTATTCCGGAAAAAGTGACAACCTCACGCTTTCTGATATCAACCTGCACATTCGCGCCGGTGAGACCATCGGCGTTGTGGGCGGCACCGGTGACGGAAAATCGACCCTGATGCAGCTCATTCCGCGTTTTTACGATGCACTTTCGGGCGAAGTGCTTGTCGGCGGAAGGAATGTTAAGGATTATTCACTGTATGAACTGCGCGAAAGCGTCTCAATGGTGCTTCAAAAGAACATGCTTTTTTCCGGCACGATTCGCGACAATCTCCGTTGGGGCAACAAGGACGCAACGGACGAGCAGATTGAGCATGCCTGCCGCCTTGCATGTGCGCACGATTTCGTTATGAGCTTCCCTGACGGGTACGACACGGATCTCGGGCAGGGCGGTGTGAATGTTTCCGGCGGACAGAAGCAAAGGCTTTGCATTGCCCGCGCGCTGCTCAAAAATCCGAAAATCCTGATCCTTGACGACTCCACAAGCGCAGTCGATTCACGCACCGATGAAAGCATCCGCGCCGCATTCCGCGAAAGTCTGCCCGGAACAACAAAGCTCATCATTGCCCAGCGCATAGCCTCCATAATGTATTCCGACAGGATAATCGTTATGGATAAGGGACGCATTTCAGATGTCGGCACTCACGATGAGCTTATGCAGCGCAGCGAAATCTACCGCGAAGTTTACCTGTCTCAAAACAAGGAGCTTCCGCAGGAAGGCGGAACGGTCTCCGGCGTAAACAGCAGCTCTGACATAAAAGGAAAGGAGGCGGTCACTAATGCCTAAAATGCCCGGAGGAAGAGACAACCCCGCTGCACGTTTTGCAGGCAGCGGCCGCCCCGCAAATCCGCTCAAAACAATGAGCAGGCTGCTTAAGTACTACGGCAAATGCCGCTGGATGTTCACTGTTGCGGTTATTATGATCGCAGTCTATTCCCTTGCAACAATTGCCGCAAGCTACATGATGAAACCCCTTGTTGCCGTGTTGGAAGAGGCAGGCATCACGCCCGATGCGGCACAGGCAAAATACCTTGCTCTGCTTATCGGCATGGCGGGGCTTTATGTGCTCAGTGTTCTCACCAACTATTGTTTAAACTATCTGATGCTCAAATGCTCCGCAACGGTGCTTTGTGACCTGCGCAAGGATATGTTTGACAAGATGCAGAGTCTTCCCATAAGCTATTTTGACACGCATACGCACGGCGAGCTTATGAGTTACTATACAAACGATATTGACGCGATCCGCGAGCTTCTGCACCAGAGCATCACGCAGCTGATAATCTCCTGCATATCCCTCGTCGGCATCGTTGCAATGATGCTCATTCTTTCCGTTTCGCTGTTTGCAATCGTTGTTGTTATGGGGTTTGTTGTGTTTTTTACAGTCAAATTCATCGGCAAAAAGAGCGGAAAGAATTTTGCCCGTCAACAGAAAGCCGTTGCATCCGTGAACGGATACATTGAAGAGATGATGGCGGGGCAGAAGGGGGTTAAGGCCTTTAACCATGAGGAAGAATCCATGAAGGCATTTGATGTGCTGAATATTGAATTCTGTTCGGCAGCAACAAAGGCAAATACCTATGCCAATATCATGGGGCCGATAATGAACAACCTGTCTCATATTTTCTATTCGATAACGACCACCCTCGGTGTTCTCGGTCTTGTGACTTCCGGCAGCGTGCTTATTGCTTTTTTGCAGTACATACGGCAGTTTGCGGAGCGCATATCGCAGATTTCGCAGCAGTTCAATTTCGTTCTGCTTGCGCTTGCGGGCGCGGAGCGCGTGTTTAAGCTTATGGATGTTCCGCCCGAAATCGATGACGGCGATGTTGCCCTCGGCTTGAACGCACACGGCGAAAAAGTCTGGCGCGTTCCCAACGGAACCGAGTCGGGAGCAAACAATTCCGTGACTGAAATTCCGCTTGCGGGCATGGTTGAGCTGCACGACGTTACCTTCAGCTATGACGGCAAGGTGAACGTTTTGAACGATGTTTCCCTCTATGCAAAGCGCGGACAGAAGATCGCGTTTGTCGGCTCCACCGGTGCCGGCAAAACGACGATAACCAACCTTATCAACAGGTTCTATGATGTTAACGAGGGTGAAATCACCTATGACGGTATCGATGTTCGCCGCATCAAAAAACGCGACCTTCGCGGAACACTCGGCATGGTTTTGCAGGATACGCACCTGTTCACCGGCACGGTTATGGAAAACATTCGTTACGGCAAGCTGGATGCAACGGATGAAGAATGTATTCAGGCGGCAAAGATCGCAAATGCGCATTACTTCATCTCTCACCTGCCGAACGGCTATGATACGATGCTCACTTCGGACGGCGCAAACCTGTCACAAGGTCAGCGTCAGCTTATCGCAATTGCACGAGCCGCCGTTACCAATCCCGAGGTACTCATTCTTGATGAGGCGACAAGCTCGATCGACACAAGAACCGAACTGCTCATCGAACGCGGCATGGACAGCCTTATGGAAGGAAGAACGGTGTTTGTTATTGCACACCGACTCTCCACCGTTCGCAATTCAAATGCCATTATGGTGCTTGAAAAAGGCCGTATCATTGAGCGCGGCGACCATGAAGAGCTGCTCCGCCGCAAGGGCCGATATTACGAGCTGTACACAGGCATGTTTGAATTGAGCTGATTACTGCATCGAAATTCGAACGGCTCCGTGTATTCAATGTATTTCGATTGATGCATTACACGCACGGAACGCAAATTAAAGGGAACCGTCGAAACAAATCGGCACGGTTCCCTTTTTGATGCTGTTGATTCAATTATTCCGAATGCGCATTGAAATTCGATGTATTAAAACCCGGTGCGGGATGATTAATCCATGCGAAGCCGCCGGTCATTCGTCGATTGGCGGTTCGTCCGTCTTCGGCCTTTCCGGTTTCGGGGAAAGATAATGCGGGCGATAGCGATAAAGCGTGCAGGTCATGCCTCCGTTTGAAAGCTTGCGCCTTTTATCCGCTCTTGCGCCGTATATGCGTTCAAAATCCGGATGTGATGCAATGATGTTCACGCTCCAGCCGTCAAGCCGCGAAAAAATGCCGTGCATTTGACGATACAGCTCTTCCGCACTCTGTTTTTCAAGCAATCGCTCACCGTACGGCGGGTTGCAGACGATCACGCCGCCCGTACGCGTTTCACGGAGCTTTTGAACGGGTTCAACGCGCCAATCGAGCATGACCCCCGCTTTTTTTGCATGTTTTTTACAGAGTTCAATCGAATGCGGGTCTATATCCCTTCCTGATATATCCACTGTGTCACGGCGAACACTGTCCCGTGCCTGCTCCCGCGCCGCGGCGAATGCGTTGTTCTGCAAAAAATGCCAGTCCTCCGCCGCAAACTCCCGATTAATTCCCGGCGCGATATTGTTTGCGATCATTGCGGCTTCAATCGGCATTGTGCCTGAACCGCACATCGGGTCTATGAGCGGACGTGTTTGCCTGTAACCCGAAAGCATCACTATTGCGGCACCGAGCGTTTCCGATATCGGTGCGGGCACATTGTATGTTCTGTATCCCCTTCGGGACAGTCCCGCGCCGCAGCAATCCAGAGCAACGGTGACTTCATCGCGCAGAATCCCGATTTCGATTATTATGCGTCTGCCGTTTTCCGGCAGAATTTTAAGTCCGTATTCACGCGAAAGCGAATCCACAATCGCTTTTTTCGCAATGCTTTGACAGTCGGAAACCGAAAAAAGTCTGCTTTTTGCAGATTTGCCGTTCACATGGATAAAACTTGTGCGCAGCAGGTAGTCCTTCCAGCGAATGCGGCGCACGCCCTCGTACAGTTCATCAAAAGTTACGGCGCGGAACGAAGCAAGCTTCATCAGCACGCGTTCCGCAGTTCTGAGCCAAAGACAGGCACGCGCCATTGCAAAATGGTCTCCCGCAAAATCAACTCTTGCATCGCTGACGCGAAGCACCTCAATTCCAAGATCGCGCAATTCGCCCGCAACGACGGACTCAAGCCCGATTTTGCACGTTGCAAAATAAGTATCAGTCATACATATATCTCCGTTTATGTTGCTGCCGTAAACCGCCGGCGCACTGTCATTCCGCATCCGGTGCGCCGCCGTTGTTTTCGGACCCGCTTTCGGATTTGTTCACAGAATCATCTTTTGCTTCTTTATCAGACTTTCTTCCCGAATTTGTCCGTTTTTTTGAAGCGAGATCCGCCTTGTTTGAGCCGGCGTCGGCGTTTTTGCAAGAAGACGGCTTGGTTTTTCCGGCCTTTTTCCGTTCTGCTGCTGCCTTTTCCTCTGCATGAAGCTTTTTGAATGTTTCTTCAAAGCTGTCTTCAAGTTTGCACATTTCTTCCGGCTCGAACATTCCGTATACGCATAGATCGCTTTGAAGCTTCTCCGCCGCATTTTCCAACCTGCGCAGAGTTATATCATAATCCTTTATAAGTTTTTTTGCATTAACTGCTCTTTTGCTGTTCATAAAGCGGCATGTATAATCAATCGCCGCTGCATATGCAGGAACCTGCGAATTGGATAATGCCAACCCCAAGTCATTGTACAGTTCCGCAGCCGCTTCAACAATATTTTCGGCTTCCTGCCTGATTTTTTTGCTGCAATTGCAGAGCTTTTGCTGCAAGAGTGCATTCAGCCGCCCGAACGGTGCCTGCAAATGCGGACAATCATCCTCTTTTTCTTCGTCATCCGTTTTGTCGGGTTGATTTTCGGTTGAGAACAGTTCACCCGTTAAGAGTTTTCCCTTGTCAAAAATCGTGAACCTTGTCATATTCTCTTTATCGCGGAAAGTCATGATTGCAAACCTGCGAACGCTGTCGTCACAACTCGGATCCAAAAGAATCTTGTAAAGCTCATGCATCGCCGACCGACGGTCACGCTCGTACAAAAGCATCAATCCGCCGATACGGAAGGGCGGAGGAGTTTTTTCTGCGCAATACCGTACGCACTCTTCAATCTCCTCTTGTGTAAGCTCCGGTTCGCTTTCGGTCAACATCCTTCCTGCATCTTCATTTCCGAGTTCGTTCGAAAGCACGGTCATGCAGCGGAACAGTTCGCCGCTCGGAACATCATAGGGTATGCTGACGTTTCTCAGAATGCCGTCCTCCTGCGTTTTTATGCACAGTTTGCGATAATAAGCAGCAACACTGTCACTCGGATCTGTTCGAAGCTGTTTTTCAAAGAGAGTTCTGGCAAGAGCATAATCCCCGCTGAGGTAGGCTGACAGAGCATAGTTATGGATTACCAATTGATCGTACGGGTGCTCCGAATAGACCCTTTTAACGAGAGTCATCGCGGCGGAAGCATTTTGAATCTCCAGCATCACGGCGGATGCCCGCATCAGCTCTTCTTCATCCAACCCTTTCATTTTAAGGATGTTGTCCGCACACTCGGCTGCTTTGCGCGGCCTGTGAGCTCCGCTGTACAAAAGCGCAGCATAGCACCGAATCGTTAATCTCGATTTCCATTTTTCGGGAGCGGCCTCGTATTTTTTGATACCTTTTTTAAAATGCATCACAGCATAGCAGCTCAAAAGATACTTTTCGAACAGTTCATAGGAATCCGGGAATTTTTCAATTGCATCGCTGAGAAGTCCGTATGCCATATCGCCGTTCACGCGATCCTCCTCTGCTTCAATGCGTTTCAGTGTTTCTTCAAGCTCAACCTCACTGCTGTCGCGAACGGCAGGAACGGATTCCCTTGACTCGTTCAAAGCACAATTCGCCTCACATATATCAAGAGCCTCGTAAACAGCAATCAAGTCCTCATCAGTGTAGCTGTCCGGAACGTTTATCAGGAACTGCCTGTACGCTTTGCGCGCCGCAACATATTCACCGAGTCCAAGGTAGCTGTAGCCTGCAATCATGAAAGCATCCTGAACATATTCATGACCGGAATTCAGGACGCATGAGGAATAAGCAAGCGACTCGGTGAACCTGTTCATCTCGTTGTATGTTCCCGCGATTGCAAGCATAACCTCCTCGTTTTCGGGTTCAATTGTTTCCGCACGCCGCATCAGCGAAAGAGCGCCGATATGATCGCCCGCATCGAGTTTGTCCGCCGCAAGCTTCATAACAAGCTCAACATTGCCGCTGATATCAATAACGTTGTCCGGTTTCTTTTTTATGTTGCTCATGCTGCATATCCTCCACCCGGTTTTAAGCAGACGCCGAGTTGAAGCCGTTTCATTAAAGTCAAGCCGTTCGGCGAGTTTCCGATTTTTGTTGATTTCGGTTGTGTTCCGTTTTTGAGATCACTCATTTCCGCAGTCGTTTATCGCTTCGGCAAGATCTGCGGAAATCTCATCCGAATCGTTTCCGCCCGCCTGTGCCTCTTCAAGCAGAGCGCGGAGTTCATCCTCGTTAAAAACGTATTTCGTTTGGCAGAAAGAACACACAAGCTCCGCCTTGCCGTCGTTTTCAATAATATCTTTCAGTTCGTTTTCGCCGAGCGACATAATGACGCGCTCAAGCCTTTCCCTGCTGCAATCGCAGCGGTATGCAGGGCAGAGAGTGTCGGTAATTTCAAACTCCATGCCTTCGAAAAGGGCGTTAAGCGCGCTTTCGAGGGTCTCTCCGTCATCCATATGCTGTGACAGCTTTGCAATTTTGCCCGTCAGCTGTTCAAGCCGAATAATATCGCTCTCCGGACAATCGGGCAGCGGTGCAATAATCAGCCCGGCAGCGGAGCGCACGGTCCCCTGCTGCGGCTCAACCCTTACGCCGAGATAAACCAGCGACGGCTGCTGTTCGCTTGTGTAAAAATAATTTGCGAAATCATCTGCAATTTCGCCGTCAATAAGCTCGCACCTGCCGACATACGGCTCCCGCAGCGACAAATCGCGAATAACGCGCAGCTCACCGCTGCCGCCGACAGCACCCGAAACATCCAGCTTTCCGAACTCGTTAAGCGGCAGTTCAACCTCCGGATTTGTGATGCACCCCTTAACGATTCCGCCCATATGCCCGACAACCGTTATGTTGCCCGCAGGCCCTCCGCCCGCAATTGTCGCCGTTATGCTGTCCGTTTCGCTTTTCAGCTGTGCACTCATCATGGAAACGGCGAGCAGCATTCTTCCGAGAGCGGCGGTGCAAACACGGCTTGTTCCGTGAATTTCTCTTGCGGTTTCAACTATTTCGCGTCCCGAAACGGCGATCACGTTCACTGTGCGGTTAAAAAGCAGACCGCGAATGATATTGTCGCGTTCAGCGCATGTGTTTTCGATGCAGTCGGAGGAAGCATCGCTTTCGTTCATCTTATTTTCAATTTCGTTATTCATAATGTTTTCCTTTCGCTAAAGGTCCTTTGAGCAGGCCGCAAAGGTTATTTGCCGACTCTGCCGGGCTTTCTTGCCGTGAATTGCAGCCGTTCGCTTTCATCACGCGGCGGTTCCGTTGTGAATGCCGAAAAAACCCCGATATTTTCAAAGCCGATATTTTTAAGCCACGAAACAAGCTCCCTTTCGGAATGAGCACGTTGAATATGCTTTTCGGAAAATCGGGAATAAAGCGGTTCGCCGTGCGCGTCGTTTGCCGACTTCACAAAAAACTCCAGCTGCATTTCCACAAGCTTGCTCTCCGCATCATAGCAGTTTTGCCAGAAGTATGCAACGTCCGTTCTGCTGTCGCAATAGCCGTTTTGCCCGAGAATGTGCTGCAATTTATATCTTGACGAAACATCAAACAGCAAAATGCCGCCCGGCCTGAGCCCGTTGAATGCCGTCAGAAGGAATTTTTCAACATCCTCGCGGCTTGTAAGGTAATTCACGCAGTCACATGCCGCAATGATGCAGTCAACGGGACGATGCAATTCAATGCGGCGCATATCCATGCATATAAATTTTGTTTTTTGCCCGCACCGGCGGGATTTTTCAGCGGCAACTTCGAGCATGTCCCTTGAAATATCCGAACCGGTGACATCGTACCCGGCTTTGTTGAGCCGAAGAGTCAATGCGCCTGTTCCGCAGCCGCACTCAAAAATTCTCGCTCCTTTCGGAGAGTCGGTCGGCAGCAGCGATATTATATACTTCGCCCATGCATCATAATCCGTATTGTCCATGAAAATGTCATAGACCTCCGCAAATTTTGCATTATATTGTTCCATTGCCGACACCTCCCGAATTAATCAGCGAACACAAAATAATTATAAACCAATATAGCGGATTTTGCAACATCGCGAAACTGTGGAATGCACCGTTTATCGGTTAAAAGCTGTTTGCCGCAAGACATGTTCCAGCAAAAGGCAAGTATTCGACAGTTCTGAGAAAGCGACAGAAAAAGCTGTTTTCCGCAGGTATAAACCGCAGTCCTCCCGCGTGCGTTTCGGAATCAAAATTGCAGAATCCGCAGATACTATCATGCAGCAGGCGGCGGAACAGCCGCCGAACCGCTCAAACGCGGTAAAAAACAAGGTACAGAAATACCGCATGATGCAGGAGGAATCCGAAATGACAGAAACAAACACTTCAGGAATAATCACTGCCGCGGCAGACATTATTGCGGGGGCATTCAACGCACTTCCGAAGCGGGTCTGTAATCAGCACAAATTTTCCGACTATGCCGATTATCTGCATGAAAACCTGCCTGCACAAGCGGAGTTGGACTTGCAGCGTGAAAAGCCGCTGAACCCTGCACCGCTCGTTTCCGTTGCAATTGCCTGTTCGGGGGCAAGCCGTGCGGCCGTTCGCTCAACGCTCGAAGCGCTCGGCAAACAAACCTATGCAAATTTTGAAGTTTGCGTGGTTTCGGAGCTTGCGCAGGCAGGGCTTACGGATTATGAAGGCATTCCGAAATTCAGGCTTGTGCTTTTTAACGGCACAGCGCACGAACAGCTGAAAGCCGCCGAGAAGATGCTTAACGGTGCATACTTTTTGCAGCTGCTGCCCGGAGATTTGCCCGCACCGGACGCGCTTCACATGCTTGTTCTGCAAACTCATTCAAATCCCGAAGCGGAGGTTGTTTTTGCCGATGAGGACTCCGTGATTGACGGCATTCGGCAAAACCCGATTTTTAAGCCCGACTACGGGCGCGACACATTGCGTTCCTTCAACAGCATCGGGCGGCCCATGCTTGTTTCCAAACGTGTACATACGGCTGTCGGCGGGTTTCGCGGCAGCACACCGGCCGAGCTTTGGGCATACTGCATTGACTGTGCTTCGGCTGCCAAGCAGGTCATTCACATTGCAAGGATCGGGCTGACCGTTATCCGCGACTGCGACGGCAGCGAAATTCCCTGCACCGATATACTGAAGCGTGAATTCAATTCCCTTTATCCCGGCGACGGTTCGGGAAAGAAAAACCGCACAAACGGATACTGCTTTGAGGGCAGCGTTTTGGGTACACTTCGTATGCGTTACCCGAGAAAACGCGAACCATCCGTCGGCATTGTTATCGCCGGTGCGGACGGAGTTGAAAACCTTCAGCGATGCATTGACTCGGCGGAGATGCAGGCAACGGTTGATTGCAGGCGAATTATCATTGCGGATGACGGCAGCGGGGACGAGCGAATGCGCCGCTATCTTCAGGCACTCAAAAAGAACAGGGCGGCAGAGATCGTTCACGTCAATGCGGAACAGCCGCTGCCCGAAACGCTGAATGCATGTGCATGCAAAGCCGCTGCGGATCTGCTGCTGTTTTTAAACGGAAATATTGAAATTCTCTCCCCTGCATTCCTTCGCGAATTCACCGAACTTGCGCTTCGGCACGGCGCAGGTGCGGTTGGCGGAAAAATCGTGAACGAAAGCGGAAACATCCTTTCCGCCGGCACCGTTATCGGCCTTAACGGCTGGGCACAAAGCCCTTATTCCGGCGAAAAGGATGATTTTGAAGACTTTTTAAAATGCAGTTTTCTGCACGTTCAGCGCAATGTAACCGCCGTCAGCGGCGCATTTATGGCAGTCAGCGGCGAAAACTTTTTCAGTTTCGGCATGTTTGACGAAACACTGTCCGGAGTGGGATGGGACACGGAGTTCTGCGTTCGGCTCATGCGAAAAGGTCTTGCAAACTGCTTCACTCCGTTTGCAAAGGCGCGGTTATCGGGCAGGCTTCCGAATGATTATGCCAATGCAGGCAAAGCCAATCTTTTGCGCTGTTATGATGTATACCGCGAAACACTGCTTTGCGGCGACAGGTATTTCAACCCAAACTTTGATTATGCAAACCCCGTTCCGACTCTCGCCGCGATTCCGTACCCGCCGATAAAGCTGAATCCGTTTTATTCCGGCTGAGCTTCACCCGCAATCGACCGAAAACGCATCAGTTTTCGCCGTCATCCGCATTTATCAAAGCTTCCGCAAGGGTTTTATATTCCCCGGTGGGATCGGTTTCGGGAAGGGTTTCAACCTTTTTGAGGGTTCTGCAAATTTGCCTTGTGCGAACACCCACAAGCGTTTCAAGGTCATTATGCGCCTTTTCAAGCGATTTCTGAGTTGCTCTGAGCACATCGTCAAACTTTCCGAACTCTCTTTTTATCTGAGAGAGCAAATCCCAAACCTCGCTGCTGCGTTTTTGTATTGCAAGTGTTCGGAACCCCATTTGCAGGCTGTTAAGCAGTGCCGCCATGGTTGAAGGACCGGAAAGGTTAACGCGGAAACGCGTTTGCAGCTCTTCGATAAGCCCGAGCCGCACCGCTTCGGCATAAAGTCCCTCCGTGGGCAGGAACATGATCGCAAAATCCGTTGTGCGCGGGGGATTTATGTATTTTTCCTTTATATCCTTCGCGCATTTCAGAAGAACTTCACGCAGGTTTTTCTGCGCAGCGGCAACATCCTCGCCGGAATCATACGCATCGCAGAGTTTGGAATAAATATCCGCAGGGAATTTGCTGTCAACGGGAAGGTAAACCGCTTCCCCGCCGTCATTAGGAAGTTTTATTGCAAATTCAACGCGCTCATTATTCTGTTTTCCGGCGTCAAAATTACATTCGTACTGTTCCGGCGCAAGAACTTCGCCGAGAATTGCGCCGAGCTGAATTTCGCCGAGCGTGCCGCGTGTTTTGACATTTGAAAGAACCTTTTTAAGATCACCCACTCCGCTTGCAAGCGTCTGCATTTCTCCGAGCCCCTGATAGACCTGTTTAAGACGTTCATCAACAAGCTTGAAGTTTTCGGAGATTTGCTTTGTGAGCGTCTCCTGCAATTTTTCGTCAACAACACCGCGAATTGCATCAAGCTGCTTTTCGTTGCGTTCCGTCATGAGCTTCACGCTCGCATCCATTGCCGCCAGTTTTTCCGTGCAGACCGTTTCAAAATGCTTATTGCGCGTTTCCGCCTGCTCCGCCTGTGTTTTCAGCAGAGTATTCTGAGCAGCAAGTCTGTCCGAAATCTGTTTTTCGAAGGAATCCTGCCCTGCGGCAAGCCTGTCGGAAAGCGTCCTCTGTTCGGAAGAGAGCCTTTCGGAAAGCGCGTTTTGTTCGGTATTCAGTTTTTCCGAAAACGCTTTCTGTTCTGCGGAGATTCTTTCTGCCGCCGCTGTCTGTGCCTCCGCAAGGCGGGAAGCGGTTTCGCGCATCGAAGAAGCAATGCTTTCGTTTAAAGCAGTTTTGAAGCGTTCATAGTCATTCTTTGTTTGTTCGTTGTATCGATAAAGTGCGTCCGAAAGCTCCTTCAGCCTGTCCTGAAGCCTGCGTTCAAGCTCCGCCGATGCATTGCCGACGGAGGAGTTCATTGCGGCACCGACCGTATTTTCCAATTTGCGCTCAAGCTCTGCGCGTTCGCGTTTTTTTGCATTCAGCTGCCCAAATAAAACAACAGCCGAAACGATTCCCGCCAACAGGCTGAAAACCGTAATGATGAGCAGGATAATGAATTGAGTGTTCGGCATACCTTATTCTCCTTTATTTTCCTCTGTTTTGAATTGTTGTCCGCCGCACGGTTCGGTTCACCGATGCCGTTTATCGGCAAATTATAAAACCCGCAGCTCAACAGGCAACCCGTTCTGAGCCGCCCGCCGGCGCGGGTCATATAAACAGTCACTTGTTTAAGCTGAAGCGGTGCAGTTGAATGAATCGACCGCTCAGCCTTGGTTTTTAATCAGCCTTATCAGTCTTCATCGTCCTCCTGTGCGCGTCTGCGCGGTGCTTTTTTTGCGTTTCCGCCGTTCTTGCGCTTGTAAATTTCAACAGCGGCAAGGGCAATGATCGCAATAAGCGCAACTGCCGCAATAATGATAAGAATACTGTACCATACTTTCAGCGCACTTCCCGTTTTTGTGAGCATTCCGTCCAGCTTGCTGCCGATATTCGGATCGTCAACGACCGTGACCCCGCCCGTTGCCGGCGGTTCGTTCGGAACGGTGCCTTCGGCATCGATATATTTTGCGGTCAGATGCGCCTCAAACATGTGCGTGTTGCCCGAAGCGTCAAGAGCCGTCAGGAAGAACACAAGATCTCTTTCTCCGCCGACGTTAAGATCGATATTGAATGACTGTGCGCCGGAGTTGGGTTCAAGAACGGCAATCTTGTGGATTTCATAATCCAGTTCTTTTTCGGTCAGGACAACATCGGTGTAGGGAGTGCTTCCCGTGTTTGTGACGGTGAAAGTCAGCCCAATGATATTCTCTCGATTGAGTTGAGTGCGAACTTCCGCGCGGAACTCAAGGCCGAGAGTTGTCGGATCGATGTAAGGGCGAACAGTGTAGCTCTTTGTGTTGTCCTTAAACACGATGCCGGACGAATAAACGCCGGTGATGTTGAACACAACATAGCGAACGGCTTCGGGGTTTCTGACGAAATATTTGATGGTTTTCGACTCACCGATTGCAAGGCTGAAACCGCTTTGAACAACGGTTCCGAGATCATCCGTAACGGTGAGAGAATTCAGGCTCTGATTGCCGTTGTTGGTCAGATACAGTGTGAATTCAACGCCGTCCGGTGTGGGTGTGCCGATTTCGACCGTTTTAGTGAGCTGCGCATTTATAAGGCCGATGGTAAGCCCCGAAAGCGTTACCGACAGGGCATTTGTTGACCCCTCGGGAACAAACGATACAGTCGGTTTGCTCGTTACGGTTGATGTGCGCATTGTGTATTCGTAAGTGAATACGCGGCTCTCTCCCGGGGCAAGGCTGAATGCGGGAAGCATTGCCTGTGTGCCGGCAACATTCTTATCAACAAGGATAATGCTGTTGAGATTCTTGGCGCCTGTGTTTATCATTGTATATGTCAATTTGACAATATCACCCGCCGAAGCAATCGATTTGTCAACGCTGCGCGAAAGCTTAAGATAAGCCGTATCCGCACGGGAAATAACAAGAGTCAACTCACGCGAACCTGCGGTTTGGGTTGCCGTATCGAACCATGCAATTGTAAAGCGCAGTGTTTCGCCGATTTGTTCTTGGGTGACGTTCATCGTGCCGGTAAATGTGCGCGATTCCCCCGCGGGAACATCGGAAGTGTTGAAAGAAACGCCGTATGTGTTGATTATTGAAACATTTGTGTACACACCGCCGCCGGGCTGAGTTGACGGCTCGGGTTCGGATGTCGGTTCGGATGTCGGAGTCGGAGTGGGATCCGACGGTTCCTTTATCAGGGAACCTGTTGCGGTATCATCCAGCCCCTGTCCCGCAGCACCGCCCGGGTTGCGAAGCGTGATGCTTACGGTGACCTGTCCGGGACCGGACAAAAATGCGGGGTTTGCCGAAATGCTTGCCGCGTCCGTTCCGTTTTTTGCAGGCAGAACGGTGATTTCGGCGGAATTGCCATGAACAGTCTGCGCATTTGCGGCGAACCCCGTTGAAACGGGAAGAACAGCCGCAAAAGCGATCAGTGCAGCGAACAAAGCGGTAAATATTGAAAATTTCCTTCGAGTCAATGCTTTCTCCTTATCCCGAACAATGCAGCAGGCACTGTCGGCTCATGCGCTGCGGACACAGAATGCTCCTGCTTGCGCATGTACATAAAATATCAATCGTATTATACAGCATTCACCTCGATTTGGGCAAGAGTTTTTATTAAAATTATATTCAACTTGTTTTTGCTGTCTGTTTTTATCGGCTCCGCGATTCGGGCACGAGAAACCGTGATTTTGGCACCGAATGTGTCCCTTCGGCGGAAAAATGTGATTTATTCCCGCACTCATTGGCAAACGGGGCTGAATGCTGTATAATAGACAGCGGAATGGATACTCTCGGCGCACCGCTTGCCGGCGGCAGAATTAATGTGCAGTTTTCGGCAGTTCTTAAGCGTCAGCAGCAAAGCCTCGGTTTTCGCTGCTTCCGATACCGATTAATTCCCGCGAACGCTCCGGATACCCGTTGATTCGGAGAGTTTCGTTTTCTCAAAATGCAGAACGGAGGAATCACACACTATGACCGCAACCAAAAACAATCGCCGCGCAAGCAGCGGCTCAACCGCAGAAGCCGACAGGAACTCTTCCGGCAGCGTTCCAAAAAGAACTTCAGTCTTCATGCGTGTTGTCTGCCTTATTGCAGCAGCAGCTTTTCTGTTCTGCTTCAGCGGATGCAAGAACAATAATAACGACAAAAACGGTGTTCCGAACGACAAGACCGCTGCAGTCGCATCCATCGGGGACGAAACCGTGAGCTACGCCCTCTATACGGCTGCCTTCGACTCATATCTTTCATACATGGAACAAATGGGCTATGATCCCGTCAGCAACGAGGAAGAGCTGCAAAAATTCCGCGATTGGGTGCTTGAATATCTTGTTAAGGATATGGTGGTTCTGTACCGGGCAAAGGAGGAGGGATTTAAACTTTCCGATGAACAGATTGCGGAATCCGATGCACAGGCGGAAACCGAACTTAAAGAGATATATGACGAGTATATGAAAACTGCCGAAGAATCCAATGCCAAAGACGATTCAAAGACTGTTCAGCAGTATTTCGATGCCGCCATTGCGGAGCTTTCCGAATATTACACCGGCAAAACCATGACCTATGATGAATACTGCGAGGAATATAAACTCGAACTGCGCAACACGGCGCTTATTGAAGCATACAAGGACTATGTTTGCAAAGATTTTTCCGTGACGGATGCAGACATTGCCGATTGGTACGAAAAGCAGCTGAAATCGGATAAGGAGCTTTATGCCTCCAATCCCGGGCAGTATAAAGATAACGAAGAGTACTTTGAAAAATACTGCGGTATCTACGATGATGCCGCACCCGCGCTTGTTGTTCCGGAGGGATACTCCCGAATCATGGATATTGTTGTTATTCCCAAAGGCGAACTCGGCGATGACTACAAAAAAAAGAACGAACAGCGTGATTCGCTGCGTGAAGAATGCACATCCCTGCTTTTTACGGATGCCTTAAACGGTGACGGCGCAAATTCCGAGCGAATTGCGCAGCTGATTTCGGACTATAAAACGCTTCAGGCTGAATGCGATGAAATGTATAATAAATTCATTGAGCCCTATCGTGCAAAAATCGACAAGGCCTTTGCCGAGCTTGAAGGCGGAGCGGACTTTGCTCAGGTCATGCTCAAGTATACAGAGAACGAATACGTTGCAGGCAGCGACAGTTACGGGGGCTGCGAAACCTTCCGCACAAAGGGGCAGTTGATTTCAACAAAACACAGCTCCTCAAAGGGTGACTGGAGTTCAACCGTCAAGGAGATTTATTCGCTGCTTAAGCCCGGTGAATACTCGGATGTGTTCACCGACACGGACGGCAGCCTGCATATCATTTACCGTGGTGCGGACGAAACGCCCGGCGAAGTTAAGCTTGCGGATGTGATTGACAAAGTAACGACGATCGTCAAAGCGACAAGCGATACCGAAGCATGGGACGAGCTGCTTGATACATGGATGGATGACGCCGATATTGTGTACGACAAAGACCTTATCGCATCCGTCGGAAAAACCTATGTTAAAGAATAATTACTAAAGAGGAGCACCTGATGAGACTTGATAAATACCTTAAGGTTTCGCGAATTATCAAACGCAGGACCGTTGCAAACGAAGCCTGTTCCATGGGACGGGTAACGGTGAACGACAAAGTTGCAAAGCCTGCAGCCGATGTTAACCCCGGGGACATAATCAGCGTTCGCATGGGCGCAAAACGGCTGACGGCCGAAGTACTTGCCGTGCGCGAAACCGTTCGCAAAGAGGAAGCGGACAGCATGTACAGAATCATTGAGGACAGTTTGAATACCGATGCAGATTGACACCGCAGCCGAAAGAGGCCCGAAACAGCATGGATAAAACTACAGTATCCGCAATTCTGCTTGCGGCCGGTTCATCATCGCGAATGGGCGAAAACAAAATGCTGATGCGTTTTTGCGGCAAAACACCCATTGAGCTTTGTGTTGAAGCTTTTTGCGGAATTGCCGATGAAGCCGTTATTGCCGTTTCGCCCGACACGGAGGAAATTGCACTTACAGCGGCAAATTCCGCGCCCTACCCCGTGAAAATCGTTCGCGGCGGAAAAACGCGGCAGGAGTCAGTATTCAATGCCGTCCGCGCAGCATCGGGTGCGATTACCGCCGTTCACGACTGTGCCCGCTGCCTTGTTGACAGAGAAACCATTAAAGCCAGTCTGCGTGCCGCAGAGCAATACGGCTGCGGCATTGCTTCCGTGCCCGTTGCGGACACCGTTCGTTTCGGCGATACCGGAGAAACGCTTGACAGAAGCAGGCTTCTTGCGGCACAAACTCCGCAAAGCTTCCGCAGAGATATTCTTTTGAATGCATACAGCAAGGCCGTCGGCAGCTTCACGGATGATGCCGACCTTTGCCGCTCAACGGGAGTACAGCTGCATTTTTCTCCGGGCAGCAAACAGAATCTGAAGCTCACAACGCGGGACGATATTCCGTATTTTGAGTTTTTGCTTTCAAAACGCAGTGAGCGGAATCTCCCCTCGGGCAATGTGTCCGCAAGATCCGCTGCGGAGCCGCGCTCAGGAAACAGCCCGGCTTTGTCAGCAACGGAGGTAAGTAATATGTTCAGAATCGGCATCGGCGAAGACACCCACCGCCTTGCAGCCGGGCGAAAGCTCATCCTCGGCGGCGTTGAAATTCCGTTTGAACTCGGACTGCTTGGGCATTCCGATGCGGACGCACTTGCTCATGCCGTGATTGATGCCCTCCTCGGCGCATGCGCACTCGGCGACATCGGGCAGCATTTTCCCGACAGTGATGAAGCATTTCGCGGCATATCGAGCCTTTTGCTTGCAAAAGAAGCCGCTGCACGCATTCGCTCGGCAGGCTTTGAAATTGTGAATATCGATTCCGTGATAACGGCTCAAAAACCGAAGCTTGCGCCCTTCCGCGAAGCAATGCGTGCAAACCTTGCAGAGGCTCTCGGCGTTCCGCCGGAAAATATCGGCGTCAAGTTTACAACGCCCGAAGGAACCGGTCCGGAGGGTAATCTTGAATGCATCACCGTTCGTGCTGTTGCAGCGGTGCGGAAAGTGCGGATACAGTGCCGATACGGATGCAAACCGACTCAAGCTTACAACATGCAAAATGACTTTTGATTTTTCAAAAAAAGTTTTCGTTTCAACCATTGCGGAGGACTGCGCTGCTGCTGCGCGGGAACACTCGCTGGGACTTGAAATTGCAGAATTCTGCTATGCGCCGAACATGGATACGGACAGTGCGGCGCATTTTCGCCGCGTTTCGCAGCTTACTGCCGAATCGGGCTGCGGTCTGCGGCTGCTGCTTCACGCCCCGTTTGCGGAGCTTTCCCCGTGTGCAATAGATCCGCTTGTTCGCGACGTTGTTCGGCGGCGATTTGACCAAGCACTGTTTGCGGCAGATGTTATCGGAGCAAAACGAATTGTTTTTCACTCGGGATTCATACCTTTTGTTTACTATAAAGAGTATTTCATTGATGAATCCGTTAAGTTTTGGCGTGTTTTTCTGAAAAACGCACCGAACGATATGAGTTTTTTGCTTGAAAACGTTATGGAACCCGAACCGGAAATCACAGCGGCGGTTGCCGAGGGAGTTAACGATTCGCGCTTCGGGCTTTGCCTTGATATCGGGCATGCAAACAGCCGCGTTTCCGAAATCCCGCTGCCGCATTGGATCGACCGATTCGCACCGAAGCTTATGCATGTTCACCTGCACAACAATTTCGGCGGAGACGATCTTCACAATCCTCTCGGCAGCGGAAATATTCCGATGCGGGAAACGATTGAATATATCATCCAAAAATCTCCGGATGCAACTTTTACGATTGAAAACATGACTGCCGCGCCGTCCGTTGTTTGGCTGGTTGAAAACGGCTTTTTGAGTAAATAATTCATGATATGCAAAATATATACAGTGGATTGAACTTATGAACGAAACCGAACTGAAAGCATTGCTTTCCCGCATTCGCCCCGCCGACTCGGCCGAAATTGTATCCCCCCGGCCGACTCGGCTGCAAAAGCTGCCGCAAAGGAAAGGCAGAGCAAGCTTGCAAAGCCTCCGGGAAGCCTCGGAGCACTTGAGGAAATCTCCGTCCGACTTGCGGGAATTACAGGGCGCGTGTGCAATCGCATAGAAAAAACACGCATAGTTGTGTTCGCAGCCGATAACGGAATAGTTGCCGAGGGCGTTGCTTCAACTCCGCAGTGCGTGACGCTTGCGCAGGCAATAAATATGACTCGCGGCAAAACCGGCATGTCCGCAATTGCGCGGGACTTCGGCATTGATGTTGAAGTTATCGATGTCGGCATAAATTCCGACAGTGTTCCCGAAACCATTCTTGACCGCAAACTGGGGTTAGGCACCGCAAACTTTTCAAAGCAGCCCGCAATGACGCGCAGTCAGGCTGTCGATGCCCTTGCGATCGGAATCGAGGCAGCCGAGCGTGCGCACAACTCGGGCGCGGATGCACTCGGCATAGGCGAAATGGGTATCGGCAACACAACAACATCCGCCGCTGTGCTTGCCTGCCTGCTGAATCTCCCTGTTGAAAGCGTCACCGGGCGCGGAAGCGGGCTTACGGACGAGGGCTTTGCACTGAAAAAACGTGTTATTTCAGATGCGGTCGCGCTGCACAAACCCAACGGAGCGGATGTTTTGGACGTGCTGTCAAAGGTTGGCGGATTTGATATCGCCGCAATGGCAGGGGGGATTATCGGGTGGGGGCGGTTCGGGCTCCTTCCTCAAA
>OGQP01000559.1_pt1 | contig 24990 bp, 31 predicted proteins | sample 1553251 | NCBI WGS metagenome assembly OGQP01 (sample SAMEA2580016, study PRJEB22360) | human gut metagenome | biome: human gut; feature: human-associated habitat; material: faeces | place: Denmark | collected 2008/2010 | reverse complement strand
CTCTTATTTATTAAGATGAAGATATAGTCTAAACATCTATAGAGATATAGAGAATTTCCATTTATATTGGGTGACTATGATGGAGACCAAACAACTGTAAAGATTGTGTTTACACAGGAAGCAAATGAAGAATGTAAGAAAGCGATGAATTCTAAATCTTACTTTATTAATGCTTCTGGACAAAATATTCGTAAGGTAGAAAATGAAGCAATACAAACTTTCTATACTCTTACAAAAGAGCCGAATTCTACAAATTCTCGACCATTAACAGATGAAGAAAAGAAATATTTTCTTTCTTTTAAACCAGAGGATATTACATTTACTAACATGGTAGATTGGTTCGGTGATTTAGTTGATTTGAATACACAAACCAAATCATCTATAAATAGTAAAAATCATAAATCAAAATTTAGACCTACAGATACTTTTACTTTAACTCATAGTGAATATCCATTAGTAAAAGATAAAATTAATACTACACTTGGTCGGTTTATATATACAAAATTAATTGTAGAAATGATTCATTTTGAGAATATTCTTCCTTTCATTAATTTTGTATTAGATGATGGTGGTCATGGTAAAGTTGAAAAAACTGTTGCAAATGCTTTAAAAGAAGACAAAATAACTGTTGACCAGATGTATAAATATGTAGATACTCGTGACTGGCTAGGATTACAGTTGCACTCTGTTATTACTACATCATTTACTCCTGGTGTATTAAAAGTACCAAAAGAAGTACAGGCATTAAAGAAAGAACTCCTTAAAAAGTATAAGACAGAACTTGAAAACGGTGATAATCATGCATCAGAAATTATTGAAAAAGAATTAATTGCTAAAACGAAAGAAGCACTTAAAGATGATATAGGTATGGATCTATATGTATCTGGTGCTCGTGGTAGTATTGGAAATAACTATAAAAATATGTATCTTATGAGAGGAGCAATTAAAAATAATATGACTGGTAAATACGAAATTATTACTGGTTCATTATTAGATGGATTGCAAAAAGAAAATATAGATGCACATTCTAACTCCATACTATCAGGAGCCTTTCCAAAGGCTGTTTAAATTGCTGGCAGCCTCTAAACCATGTGAATTGCGGGAAACTCTTGTTATGTTCTAGTTACTAACTTATAATAGTAATATTATAAGGGCGAGGAGTAATTACCAAGGTATAGTAATAAATACTAGAAATAAAGACAATCGCGCAGCAAAGTAACCATGTGACATATGGTTATCTGTTCAACGACTATCGAAAGCATAGTTATAATAGAAATATTATAATGAAGAAGCGAGTAGAGTACACTATAAGTATAGTGGAAGCACATGGCTCCTATTATATGGTAATAGTATAGTAGGATGATGATATAGTCTAAACTTCTATGGTGACATAGAGAAGTTCATAAGAGAACTGTATATAGAGTAGCGTCTATATATGAATATAAATAATCTTGAGTTTGCGGCACTCAAGTATCTGGATATCTTGCAAAAGAGTTATTATCTGCAATGCAAACTGAAGTTTTAGCAGATAAAGATTCAGATTGTGGTTCTAAAGGATATTTAACTATCACACTTCCACAAAAAGGCTATGATGATTTTATTTATCGTTATATAATAGAAGGAGATAAATTAATTTGTTTAACTCCGGAAGTAATAACAAAATATATAGGAAAAACTGTTAAAATGAGAAGTCCGATGTATTGTATCGGTTATGGAAAAGAAAAACATCTATGTAATAAATGTGCAGGTGATTTCTATTATATGCTTGGAAAGAAAAATATTGGACTTGTATGTTCAAGACCTGCCGAAACTACTAAGAGATTAGGAATGAAAAAGTTCCACGAAAACTTAGTACGTACAAAACAAATTGATGTTAATGATATGCTTCTTTAAATAAAAATAAATAGAGTAATGACATATTAAGTCATTACTCTATTTTAATTTTTTTATAATAAATAATTAGCAATATCATTCCATGAGTTGCATCTTATTATGTAAGGATTATTTTCAATATTAGTATTATATGGTTTAGAAAGAATAAGAGATAAAATACCATTATTAGCACAACTAGTAATTTGCTTAGCATCATTATCAATCATGATATCTATATCCAGGGCTTTACATGCATCTCCTTTATCTTTACAGCTAAAATAGATATCATCATAGTAAATATTATTATCGTGTAACCATTTAATAGTATCAGTCTTCATCATTTTTCCTGTATATATTGGAGAGAAATCACTATTTTCACCATAATGTTCATCTCTAGCTGTGACAAAAATAATAATGTATTTCTTAATAAGTTTTCTTATTATTATCGGAGCTAATTCATTAACTTGGGAATTACGAACAATAATAGGAAAATATTCATCCATGAATCGTTTTGATTCTTCAGTCGTTAAATTATACATATCATTAGCACATGAAGCTAAAGGATTAAATCCTCTGTTTATATCATTATCTAAACAAAATTTTTTACCAAATTCAATATCTTGTTGATATCCATTTGTAATAGTATCGTCTATATCAATTCCAATCGTTTTTATTAAACCCATAAATTATGTGTCTCCTTTCGTATTCTTATAATGTAGGTATGCAAATAAGATTGCTAATATATAAAAGATTAATGGTAGTAAAACAGCGTCGGGAAAATGCTTAAAAAATATTATATACTTTTTAACATTCCAATATTTTATGAATGTTCTATAATGTAATGCAATTGCTATTATTATAAATATTTTCCATAAAACACCATATAATTTTATTTTCATTAGTTTATCTACATTCCTTTCGATATAATAAAATTTTATTATAATGTCGATAAATATATAAAATTATCCTTAAAAACATTGATTTAATGTAAATAAAATATTATGAAAGGATTGAAAAATTGTGAGTTATTTAGATAGATTAAATCAGCAAGAAGAAAAATCAGAATTAGTTTATGAAAATTCTGTTGATGAATTATATGAATTAATAACTGAAGCTGCTAATGATACACATATTATGTTAGAAAATCTTTATCCAAAGATTGAAGCAGTGTTAAGTACACCTCAAGGTGATAGAATATTTAAAAATTTAGTAGGACGATTTATGGATAGAAATAGTGAAAAATTACATGAAGTTGGTCCTATTCATTTAATAACATTTGGTGAAAATGATAAAATGGATTATTTCAATCTTTTTAAAATTGGATATAAAGAAAAAGCAGCAGTAGAACAAGGCGTAAGTATTAAGCGAGCTGATGCCACCGAAATTAATACATTAGTAAACGAAATTGTAAAACATACAGGTTCATCATCTGATTTTAAACTCCTTAGGGGAAATCCTATATTCTGGGTATTCTATTGCTGTATTAGATATTATACATTAAAAAATGATCAAAAAGGTATTAATTCATCTTTAGCAATATATGCATTATCAGATTATCCATTAGTATTCCATCACTTTTTCAAATATGGTGCTAATGCTGATATAATGCAATATACTATTGATAATCTTACTGATAAATATATCATTAAACAACAAGGAAATATATTTAATGCTTTATTTGTTTCAATTCAAAATTCATATAAATTCTTAAAACCGTATATGAAAGATGCATCTGATAAAGAAATGATAAGATTTATTCAGCGTATTCGTAATGACCAGAGATCAATGTTAAGAAAAATTGCTGATAAATATTATCAAAATCATGCTAAGGGTTTAAGAGTATCTTTGACAAAAGATTCGTATGATGGAATTGCAGTTGATGTTGATGCTCAGAATAAAACATCTACAGTTGAATTTGTTGGTCGTAAAGTTGCATTACAAATTTTAACACAAGGAACAGATTTAAAGCTAATTAATATAAGTGCAAAAATAAGTGGAGTATCTATTTCAGAATGTAGATTCTATATTAGTAAGATATTAACTGATAAATATTCAGATGATATTCAAAAATTCATAGAATCTGTTCTATTCTTATATCTATACGATGAAAATAAAAAACCAGAAGAAATAAATTCAAAGTATTTTTTACATTGGTCTGAAGAACTCTTTAGAAAAACAAATTCTAATAATGACAATATAAAAAATATAAAACAAACACTTGATAAGTGGGCAGAAGAAACTGGTGTACATAATAAATATAAAAGAGAAGCTAGTAGAGTAAGTTATAAAAAAGCAATATTCTTCTATTTTATATTCTGTATACAAAATTACAATAATTAAAAAAAGATGAGTAAGATAAATTAAATATCTTACTCATCTTATATTTTTATTTTATAAGCAATTTAATATTGATTTCAATATAGATTTTTTATCTTTTTGTTTGTTAAAAACAACTAGAATTTTCTAATATCACAACCAAATGAACTTTCTTGACAAAGTGCAACTATTTTCTTTGAATCAATATCACAGAAACGCTTTAATATCATATATGATTTACCATCATGAATAATAAAGTCAATACCTTTAACTACACCAGTCATATAGTTTTCAGTTTCACTACATAACAACCATTCTGATTCTTTAGTTTTAGTATATGCCCAACCAAGTTTAATTGGATCTTTAGCTTCTTCTGCTGTTAATAAACAAAAATAATATTCCATAATAAATATCATCCTTTCTTATTCAAAGTATTTATAATAACGTTTTTTAATAAAAAAATAAAAAAATGAGGTGTAATAACAATATTACGTACCTCATTTTTATCAGTAGAGGAATCCATCAGATGGATTCCTCTACCTTTTCGTCTGTCACCTCAACAGCATCGGTTGTAGTAGGTGTTGTGTCCATAGACACAACCACCTTGTCTTCAGGCTTTTTGAAGATTGCCTTAGTTGCAATGCCTGCAACTGCAAATGATATGCTGATTTCTACAGCCGTCCTAATAAGTCTAAATGTTGACATAATTGTTCCTCCTTACTTTTCAATGCGGATTGTTTCTGTTGTTATCAAAGGCTTTCTGAAAAGCCTCTTTTTCTTATGTGTGATTGTTTTTTCCGTATACCCGATTCCTTTGATATTACCCGCAAGTGCTTCCGTTTCCGAAAATACACCGTGAGATATTGCAAGAAAAGTACCTGCCATTGCGATTGACTTGATAAGTTTGTTCATAAATATTTCCTCCTTAGAAATAAATCTTTTATTAATTTAGGAAAGACTTCTTATTTATTTCTTTCCTTTATTCACAGAAATATTATATAATTATGGGTCTGAACTTTACGCTTTTTATTTACCTAATACAAATATATAAATTACATTTCAGAAGGTGATAAATGTGGATAAGATATGTACTATGAAATATTTTAATATTTATTCAGATAATAAGGATCATTTTATTGTACATAATATGAGAAAGAAATTTGCTGAAGGACATACTCATATCGATAACTATAAAGCAGCTAAATATGTTATTTATCTTGCTCTTTATAAGAAAATACCAAAAAGGCATTTATCTATTTATCTCGTTGATTCAGTAATTAGAGTGTCAACAGATATTAATTATATCCATGAAATGGAAAAATACAAACAGACATTATTAGACAAACAAAAAGAAAGAGTAGAAGTTTAATTCTACTCTTTCTTTAATGTGTTATATTTATATCATATAAACTCCAGCCATCTTGCCATACTGGAGTACATCGTGTTAAAATACCATTATAAGAATAATCTGTTTCTTTCCAATCTTCAAATAAATTATTTTCTTCATCTCTTATTGAATCAGTATTTTTATCATAAAAAATATATTCACCAGATAAAAATAATCTATGTGTTACTTTTGAACCTGGATTTTCATATATGTATTTTAACATTCCATAGATAGTCATTCCATTATTATCATTATATGTATATTCTTCTGTTACTGTATTTAATTTATGATTTATTAATAAAAAAATGAATTCTTTTACTTTCTTAATATTTTTTTCTTCTTCATTATGATCAATGATTTCTGTACATTCAATCATTATTAAAATCCTCCTTAATTAACAAGTAATTTTTATTAAAAAGTTATAAAAAAATTACAATATTAAAAAGAAATACTTTTTCATATTGTGGTGGCTTCCGCCACCCGGAAGCAACGGAGCCACCATCGTTATTTTATAATAACGCAGTTAATAAAATACATATCACTACTTCCTTAAGAAGAAAGTTTGAGTAATACATTACAAGCTAATCTGTAATATATTCCTTTTAACATCCTGGGAAAAAGTAATACATATTTTATTAAAATTTTTCGATCCTTTAAATCTTGTAGTATATAATCATTAATACATGAAAGGAATTCTTTAATTTCCTCAACATTATTACCGTTATATTTTATAGATGCAAATTGTGCTTTTTGTCTATACATTTTAAACATATTATTTTTCTCCTTTATTTTTAATTTCATTTGATTTTTTTATAGCTGGTAAAAAATCAGATGAATTCACTATGTATGTATCTATATACTCTTCATGAATATCAGATTTCATCTGTTCTTCATCGTTGGCGTATAATAGACCATATAAACATAATCCCATAAGTATGACTGGTACAACTGTGCCAATAATACCAAAAATTATTACTAATAAGTGAGTAAATGTCATATTTAATTCCTCCTTTATATTTTATTATTTTTGTATTTGCTAAAATTAAAAAAAGAGCTTATTAGGCTCTTTTTTTCAATTTTGGAAAATTTTTTAACTGTTTTATTGAGATAGAACAGGTAGGTCCTAATTCTTCGCAACTGTCTGGTATAATGACAGTTTCTAATGAATCACATCCAAAGAATGTAAAGGATTCGATTTTTGTAACTCCCTCAGGGAGTTTTATGCTGTGTAAATTTTTACAATTGAAAAACATACTTTGCATGTCAATTTTTTCAATTTTTTCCGGCATAATTATATTTTCCAGGGCTGAACAACCATAAAAGGCTCCTCTGTCGATTCTTTTTACTGTTTTCGGTATCATAAGATTTATGATACTTGAACATTTAGCAAAAGCTGCCGATTCTATGGTTTTTAATTTTGATGTTGGAAGTACTATATTTTCCAGTGATGTACAACCATAAAATACTTGAGTATTTAAGGTTTGTATATTATTAGATAATTTTATTTTTTTAAGTGATGTACAACCATAAAATGCTTCCCTTCCAATGGAAGTAATATTATCTTCCATTTCTATTGATTCAATTATAGTGTTATTTTTAAATGCTCTCCTTTTAATGGAAGTAATGTTGTTAGGGATTATAACATTCTTCTCCTTCCCGATATATTTTTTGATAGTTTTTTCATCATTTGATAAAATAAAATTTTTATTCATAATTTTCTCCTTCTGTGTTTTAAAAGACTTTATCCACCTGTCATTAATTTTATTATGTATACTTTTTAATTTAAATTAAGAAGAGTGATAACACACCCTTCTTTTTTTGCTATTTGCCACACATACTGATTATAGTATCAGTTTTTACCTTATCTGGAATATCAGATAATATTATCGAGATTATGGCATTATAAAAGCCATTCTCTTTATATTGAGGAATAGCTTTTAAAAGCTCTGATTTTATAAATACTGGTAATGTTGTCGACTCAACGATTGTGTCAACAACCTTAAAATAGCCATCGGAATAAATTCCGTTGTTTGGCTTTTCAGCCTTTTTCTTTTCTGATTCACTTACCACTGCTCCAATTATTGAAATTACAGCAGTAGTGGTAACTAGAATCCCTCCACCAATAATTTTTATGATATTTTTGTTCATTGTGTTTCCTCCTTTGTTAATTTAGGAAAGTTTCTTCTTTTTTCTTTCCTTTATCATAGAAATATTATATAATTTTATAATACTAAAATATGATTAAAAAATAAGAGATGTATATTATTTATACATCTCTTATTAAAATTAAACTATTCTATTTCAGGTTGATCATTTTCCGTTTTACCTATAGTAGCAAAATAATATAGATCAATTAATTGACCTTTATTAATAGAAAAGAGACTGTTAAGTTTACCAGTATCTCTATCTGTTTCCATATGTCTAATAGGCTCAAACTTTTTAAACATTTTGAGAATATCTTTATTAACAAGAGCAATGATGTTTAGAATATCACCATCAAAGTCTGCATTAAGACCAGGAAGTATTGAAAGTGGAACACTAAGGCAATAATCGTTAGCATCATGTTTTACTTTTCGAATTTTCATTAAAAGCATAGAATAGTAATTCAGAGTCGGGTTACGATTTATGAATATGCCAATTTCTCCATGCTCTACAATATCCATCATTACATCATATACTTTTTCATTAAATTGATGTGCTGATTCCCATATATCTTCAGCCTTAGATTCACTGATTCCCTCCAAACATTCAAGATATTTAATAATATGAAATTTAAATATCTCAAGAAATGTATGATAAGATAAATCAACTTCATTATCTTTTAATGTTGGATCGGGTATAATTACATTACGTGATGTGAAGTTTAAACTACCACCAAGAATCTTATCTCTTATAAATCCCTCTTTACCATTAAGTAATTCAAAAATGGTATTCCACATTGCGTTGATTTTATCCTGAATACGAGAAAGATAATTATCTCGTTCAATTTCTGCAGCAACACCATTCTTTACTGCTTCAGCAAGTCTGAATAATGTATTGATAGTTTTATCAATACTACAATAATAGAAAGTATCACTTGTTACTGACTGTGGACGCAACATTGTTGTTATTATAGGGAAATGAGATGTAAAAACATTTGATTTTTCATTAAGGAGAACATCAATTTCTTCAATTTTATTTTTCTTAACACTTTTAAAGTATTTAAGAATATTTTCATACTGATTATAGAATTCATCTATACCTATACCAGCATATGGAGATGATGGATTAACGTCGTAATCCTCTTTCTTAGGTTTTTCTCTTATACCATCAGTTGTAATTTTATATCTTGGTGAAATAATATCTGAGAACACTGTTCTACCAAGAACACGACATAATTTATCATAATAATAAGGATTTATTACTCTATTATCACCGAAGCTAATCCAACCAGTTACATTAACATCAGGATCTTTAGCTTCAACCTTAGTATGACAGATATTACAAGTTTCTCCTTCAAACATTTTACTTTGGAGAGCACCACACTCACAATGATACCTTTCAATAAATGCCTGCTCATCAGAATATGTTGTACCATATAATGGAGATTGAGGTCCATAAAGAGATTTCTTTTTATTGCCATCAAGTGATACCTCAGCTGGTTCAGTAATTTCAAATCCAATCCCTTCTATAATATCTTTATAGAATTCAACATCAAGATTAATTCTTGAGCAATCTACAATTTGTTTCTTACGATTCTTTTTACCCATTATTTAAAAACTCCTCTCAAAAAATTAGATTTAAACTTATGTGAAAATAAAAATAAAGATAAATATGAAATGTATATGTTTAAAATCATATTTATCTTTATATTTTTTACTTTATTACTTTTGCATTTTTTGTTGCATTCTGAAATTCTTCTTTTATACCAACATAAAATGTAAATTCATCTTCACCAGGTTTTGTCACAAATAATTCTTTTAAATTACTAATAGGTATGTCTTCATCAATTCTTATATGATATTCTGTAATGACAGCTTTTTTAACGATTTTTCTTCTTAATAGAAAAATGTATATAAATAATCCATTAATAATAAGAAAAATTGATAAAGTATACATTACAATATTTTTTGGTGTTGTACTTGATAATGAACCCCAATTTTTTAAATTCACAAAGAATGAAATAATACCCCAAATTATAAATACTAAACCAAGCTTATTATGTACTGGTTCTGTCTTACATATCCCTTTTCTTTCTTCAGATAATATAGTTACTCCTTTGATACTTCTAATATCAATCATAAATTATCATTTCCTTTCATATAAATTTAAATATCACTTTGGAACATACAAAAATAATATATAACGTAAAGTAAAATTTATATAATAATTTAACGATTAATATATGATTTTATGTATTGGCTGTTTATACTTACATCTTCTGGTTCAATTCCTGTATCTTCATATTCAGCTAATTTTCTTATCATATTAGGTATTGGACATGGTGTTGGATAAAGACAATTACGATTACACGTATTTTGAATTCCACATATTTCCCATGGATCCATACATACTTTAGTGATATCTTCGCTAGTTAATCTACTCATAATTTATAAAACCTCCTAATTTTTTATCTGTATGTCTATGTAAAAATAAAAGAGTAAGAGAAAAAAATATCTCTTACTCTTTTATTTTAATATTTCTTTTTATAAATTACTGCTTTACTTTTTTTAAATAGATTTCGTACATTTAATGGTAATGGTGCTTCATAATCAGATGGATCGAATAATCGTGCATGATTTGGAACTATTACATCTCCATTACCTGTTTCATAAAACACTTTACGACAATGATTACATTTATATTTAGTAACCTGATTATCAACAATAAATTTTTTTAACTGATTTTCTGGTTTATAAAAAACATCATCATCAAATTCCGATGGTATTATTGGTTCCATATGTAAACTTAAATTAACACAATAAATACAACGTTTCAATTTTTCTGTCACTCCTTATAATGAATATTAAAAGTATGTCAAAATATTTTAATATTTAATATGTAGAACGATTAAAATCAAACGGTTCAAAATCTTCCATTTCATCCTCTACATATTTTTTCTTTTTCTTTTTTTCATCTTCTTTAAAACCACGATTAATAGCATTTTCTTTTCCTCGTTTATCATCCATTGCTTCAAATTTAGTACTGAGTGATTCTAATGAAAGTGGTTTATCCAAAGTAACATCGTCCAAAAGACGAATTTCATTACCAGGTTCAAAAGGATGATTAAAGTATTCAAGTCGTCTAAGTTTTTCATTTTCTTCAGATGAACGATAACGACGTTTTAACATTTTAAATGTTAAGAATAACTCATTTGTATCACTCTTAACTTCTGGGTTAATAATACATACAAAGTCACTATTTTCTATGCTAGTTGTTTATTAATCTCTATATCTCTATAGATGTTTAGACTATATCTTCATCTTTATATTCTATTACCAAATATAAAGAGCCTCTCATTTCGGTTTATTGATATCATTAGAATATCTCACCTACATTTCGTCCTATTATTGGACCTACTCAGATATTATCTACAATATTTCTATTATAGTATCCTTTCCCTAGTCGTTGAACTATAAATATTCTTTAAAGATTTTTTTATTTCTTATATTACGAATGGTAATCATTTTACTTTCTCGTTTTTCTGTTCCTGGAAAAACCAAATCGCATATTTGTGAATTACTCTTTCCCATTTTTATATATTCATTAATTTTTTGAATATATTTTATATTTTGTTTTTGAAATTCAGGTAATGAGTATTTCTTATTATTAAAATTATAATTTTTACTTATTTCATTCCAGGCTAAACGATTTTTTATTCGAGTTAATAATTGATGATAGTGAGTTGTATTTGGTAAATTTAATTTTTTTATTATTTCATCGTATGTTTTATCTTTTTCAAGTAATCCGCATATTTGATGAACTAATTCATTTGTAATATTAGTGTTAATATTATTTTCACACTTATTATTAATTTCTTTTTCTTTATGAACTTTAATAATATTTTCACTTCTAGTTTTTATTTCTAGATTTAAATAAAAATTATTTAAGCCATTATTATCTAAATGATCAGTAACTAAATCATCATTCTTATTATATTTTGATGGAATTTTTAAGAAAGAATAAGAAACTAATTGATGTACTAGAATCCATTCTTTTTTCCCTTTATTATTTTTTAAATAAACTGCAAAATATGGATGATGTTTTTTATTAGCTATTTTCATTTTTAGATAAGTTTTGTCTTTCTTATTTCGTATATAGCCAAAATTACTCACTTCATATAAATTATTTTGAATATTTTTAAAATTATTAATTGTTTTCCATTCTTCTATATATCCTATGTAAATCATTTTTATTTTCTCCTTTAAAAAATATTTTTTAGCTGCGGATTGTCTCTATTCTTAACCTTATTACTATACCTTTAGAGTTACCTATTGCCATCATATTATTACTAATATGATTTAGTAGTTAAGACTTAACGAGAGTTCCCCGCAATTAAAGAGGTTTATTATTTCATATATCACTATATGGGGAGACCATAGAAAATTAATCTCCCATGCACCAGCAATTGCATCACGTCCTACTAATCTAGTTACATCTTCTTTTTTTGCCTGTAAAGCGGCATCAACCACAGATGCACCACTACGATTTAACTGTTGTGCTGTAATCACTGGAATATCAAAAAATTTTGCTATTTCCTTTAATTCATTAGTTATGTTTTTAAGTTCACCTTTTTCATCATTCGCTTTTTCAGCTGGTCGAATTCTCTTCATATAGTCAACTATTAACGTTATAACTTCAATACCTTCATCAGATAAATCATTAATAATTGTATATAAATCATTCGTATCTAATTCTCTATTCTTAAATTCTTTGATAATGATGTCTATGTTATCATTATCAGTTAATTTTAATCCACCTTTTTCTCGCATCTTTTTCTTTATCTGTTTTGGTGAATAATTACGAATATCATCAGAATCAACTGCCATATTATAAATACGCTCTATTGTTTCAGGAATATCATTTTCAAGAGTTAAGAATAATACAGCAGGTGTTTTATCTGGGTCTTTTGTTTTCATTCCTGCATTATATTTTCTAATATCAAGAGCTGATTTTAAAAGTATAGTTGACTTTCCTTTTCCTGGAAAAGCTAAATATGTATATAATCTTTTACTAAGATATCCTGGTGCAAGAATTGTATTTAATCGTTGTATACCAGTTATAAATATTCGATTTCTATCTTTTAATTTCTGAACAGCATCCTCAATAACTGTTTCAAACATTTCATCACGAAGTGAAAAAGTTTGGTCAGAACCAAGACTTGCAGTATTACGTTTAATATTGATTATTGATGTTGCAATACTATATAAGTCTTCACTTACACCTCGATAAGATTTAAAATCTCCATCATCAATTGAATTGAGAATTTGTTTCATTATATCTTTTACTGTAATAGTATAACCAAATTCTAATGTATCATCAATTTTCTTTATAAGATACTTAGATTCATCATGAGAGATTTTTTTTGTTTCAAGTATAGTCTTTAATGTTTCGGCTTTGAATTCATCACACTCTACATCATCAAGACAATACTGTTTTAAATTTTCATCATTTTCAAACCCATCAACGAGTTTTCCATATAATGTTTTCTTAACAATCCATACTCTAGCTGATAATGATGGGTTATCATCATATAAACTTACATCTAAATTATTAAATAATTTTAATATATTAGATAATACTTTTCGTGTTCTTAAGACACTATCTTTATAAATAAATGATATAATCATGTTTAAAGTGGTTATATCAAATTTAATTTTTAATGGTTTTAATTTAATATCTTTTAATGTTGTAAATGTCTTTTTTTCTTCTCGTGTAAGATTCATAATGTCAATCCTCACTCTATTTTTAAAGTTATGATTTTGTTATAATGATAGTAAAAAAGCAATGACAACATGTAGTATGTTGTCATTGCTTTACATATCTTTTTATACGGTTGTATCACTAGTAGGTCCATCTGTTTTAAACATAACTTGACCCCATAAACAAGCGTATTCTGGTTTAGTTTCAGCGAGAACTAAACCATTGCCCATTTTTTCAATTTTAGATTTAACCGTATCAGTTTCATCATATATTACTGCATCTGCATCAGTAACAAGGTGAATATCAACACGATTACCTTCTACATCAGCAGGTGTTTGTAATCTTGCAATTGATTTTGTTGCCATTTATAACATCACCTTTCATATATTAAATTATACGACCACATAGTTTACGTATTTCTGTTTCATCAAGAATTTCCGTTTCCGTTTCTAAAATATGAAACGGTGCACCTTTTGTTTCCAAATTTTCAGTAACAACAGTTGGTCCTGATAATACATTTTTATATCTTGTAAATGGAAGCATAATACGTTCTGTTCTATCAGAGTCTTTTCCATGCATTAATACATCAGACACTGAAGAAGGTATACTATCGTATGCCATAAGTAATTCATCTCCATTCTAAATATTTAATCATCGGTCGTGATATCATCACTAACTATGGTTGCTTTTCCTATAACTCCAGGTGGTAAACCAGATACTATAGCAATTGGTTCGGTACTTGAAATATCAGAAAGTACTGAGCCGTCTTCTCCTATGAATACTGTAGCATCACCAGCCATTACAGCAATTTCTGAACCGTTTCCATATTCTTTACCTTTATAATAAAGTTTCACAATAGTATCGTCTTCAAATACTCTATAAACAGCATTCATATTGATTTCTTCCAATTCATTGTATGCATCTTCAGTTATATCAATATAAGGTATAAAATTATTAACGGTTATTACTTTATGTTTTTTACCAATAAACACAAAATCCATTGTTGGAATAGTTAAAGGAAAATGAAATTTAGTTTCTTTACTATCTTTAACTATAAGATAGTCATCAGTACTATGTTCATTAAGGGTAAGATTATTAACTTCCCATGCATGTTGTAATTTACTCATTAGATTATAAACCTCCTTCCAATAATTCTAAATAGAGGTCTTTAAGAACCTGAGGATCAGGATTAATATTAACATACTCCGGACCTGCATAAGATTTATTAGCAAGAAGTGTTTCTAATTCTTTTATATCTGTTTCACTATTTCTGTATACATTTCTATCATCTTGATAACCGTCTCTGACTACTTCAGCCCATACTGTATTAGCACCCCAATCATCATCACTAGGACGAATTACTGATTGGATAAACTCAGAGCTATTTTTTAACTTAGCCATTTTTGACATATAACGATGTACATAAATATTATTTATGCAACCAACGATAACTTCATTGCCAAGAAAACGAATATGTGAATAATTATCAAGAAAGCTAACTACGTTAAAATAGTTGACAAATATGTTTTTATCAAGACAACCGTATTGATTTAATACATCAGTAAGATTAACACCAAGTTCTTCCTCTGTTAATGATTTTAAAAAACGTATTTTTGGATATTCAATCTTTGTAACAATAACTGTACACTTATCATAAAAATCCGGATAATTTTCCATTATTGTAGATGGAAATAATACACACGTTTCTTCATTAAATCTTAGATAATCTCTGTTATCTTCATATATTTTAGTACTGCCATTATTTTCGATTTTTAAGTTATAATGAATGACAACATCCATATCATCCCAGTTTTCTATCGTATCGAATTTTTTAGATTCTTCCTTAATAACAGCAATATCACCAGCATAATCCTTAACAGTTTTATCATATAACGTCGTTAAAACGTTTACGATAAGCTTATCACTATCTCTGGTGGTAGGACGACAGAAAAATCCATTTGATTTAGAAGAAACAGGAAATGATAATGTATTATTAAGGTCATATCCCTCATCATCTTCAAGATGAATTTCAGTTTCATTCTCAAGGATATTATTTAAAATATCCTTATTAATAGTATTTAAATCATAATTAGTTGATATATAACATCCATAAGGTGATTCCTTATTGTATGTAAATTTTGTATTATTAGTCAATAAGATACGTAATTCAAGCATCAAATCATAAAGATATTTTTTATTTTGCTCATAACTAAGTACTCTACCATCCGATGGACGTTTAATGAATATTTCACCAGTCATTTTATCCATCATCATTTCATCTTCTACAGCATAATCACGAAACTCATGACTTAAAACAGTAGTTGCAAAACGTATATCAGGCTTAGTTATATAGGTTGGTCGATCTTCCGATTGGACGGGTCTTACTGGCATGATAACACCTCCTATTCGTCAGTAGTGAAGTATACAGCAATATCTGATATTTCAGAATCAGTAAGAACCTTATACTCACTATCTTTCATTTTAATAAATCGTTTATCAATAATATTATCCATTTCTTCCTTAGTATAATATCTATCATCATGATTATGATTAGCATCAGCATAATTTTTCAATGCATTTGTTACAACTCTATTCTGTACTGCATTTTCTGATAAAAGTGTTAAGAAATCATCTGTAATAAAATTAAAATCAATATCACCAGGATTACCAATAAAGTAAACAGATTGAGAATGGTCATTGCTAGCTCCATCAAACTGCTTATCTGGATTTAAACATAAAACTGGTGGATAATCTTTTTTTCTTTTTATTGCATTTAAATCAGTAGGTGCCGAATAAGAATTTGTTATATACTTATCATAAATCTCTGGATAGTATTCTAATAATACTTCACAAGATGATTGTACTAAGTCTGGATTCATTTTTGTTTTAGGAATAAGTTCATCATGATAATATGAATCAAATATAAAATATATTATGAGACTATCATCCCAATCTTCTTTTTCCTCATCATTTGTATTTTCTTTTATTGTTGTATTTTCTTCTTTTTTCTTATTGACTATATAGTCAATAAGAGATTTTTTATCATCATCAGTCATAAATGGTTCATTTAAAAGATCTTCTACTGAGTAATAATATGATTTAGTATTATAATCTAAACCAAAATATTCCCAGTCTCTTTCTTTTTCATATATGACTAAATTATAATTTGATTTAATATTTAATAATTTAATTGTCCATGGATCTATAGTTATAGCATTATTTAAACTTAACTTTCGACCATTTAAATAAACATCGTAATATTTAATATCAAATGGTTTATTAATAATGCCTTTCAAACTAACTAATCCAGATTCATTGTATGGAATATCTTCTGCATAGAATATCTCTGTATATCTATAAGGAGAAATATTAAAATAAATAATATCTCCAGCCTTAAATTTATCAACAAATCTTATTCTTGGAAGATAATACATCGGATAAAACTGATATTTAGAACGAGGTAAGAGTCGACCATTAACATATATTCTTAAGAAATCTTTATGATAACCAAAACTATTATCAACAAATTCAAGATATACTATTCCATCTTCTTTTACCATATATCTAATATTCTCAGTTAATTTTGATAATCTAATTTTAACAGGAATATTTAATACTTCTTCAGAATTAGGTTTTATTGTTATATTTGTAAAATATGGAAATTTAATTCTTTTTTTAGGATCATTTATATTTATATGACCATGTTCTGGAATTAAAGCATCTGTTTGACCATATCTATCAATATAGTGTGTAGTGATATCAAAAAACGAAATATCATAACGTGTTTTTTTATCAAATTCTGTATTACTAAATACTACAGCATCTGCTCTTGTTGGAAAAACATTTTCATCTTTTTCAACAACAACTATATCTGCTTTTTGATTCATATCATTGAATGTAACTTCAGTTTCAAGTTTAAAACTGTCTGTTAATTCAATTTCGATAAAACTGTCATCAGTTAACATTTCACATGGAATATAAATATATTCCATATAGTCATTTCGTTCTTGATAATAGTCTTCAAGCAATAAACCATCAATAAAAATATTAAGATTTAAAGGTTCACGGTTTTGATTATAGTTATATAATGCAAATACATACATTTCTCGATCAAATTCATAATCAGAATTTAGTTCTAGTTGACAATTAGTTCTGATACGTTCGTTAAGATCAATGGTGTTAGTAAAGAGATAATATACGTTACCTTTTCTCTTTTGTTCATTAACATATTCTTGTAAAACAAAAGGTTCAACACGTAACCATTCCTTTAATGTCTCAATTTTATACATTATAGGGGGTTTATCATGATTTTCTTCAATTTGACTATATCTATGAATAAAATCTTGGTCGCCATATTTATGATGATAAGTGTAAAAAGATAAAACTTTTACTAAAGTTTGTTTTTCTTCATCAGTAAATGATGATAATCTATCATGATAAATATCATCAAGAATTTCTTCTACTGAAGCATGAAATTTATTTTTTAAATAATAAAAATAAAAATCATCCATTGCTGTATAATGTAAATCGTGACCTCTATAATAAAAATAATAAATAAAATATTTATCACCTTTTTGTTTTAAAGGATCATCAATCACATATATATTTGGATAACATAGATGAACTATATCATTATCTATAATTTCAAATGTTGTATTATCTGTCTTTTTTATTATGAAACAATTTTCAATTGGTATTGGCATACGATATGGTGTTCCATCTTCATTATTAATAACCATAATATTCGGATTAACACCATCACTGATAAAATAATTATTATTAGTATAAAAAGAATGTAATTCAAGGTTCCTAAATTCAATCAATGAAACTTTCACTTTTGTACCATTTTGTATTTCAGTTAATATATCGTCAGATAAATTACCAACTAATTTTTCATTCTCATTTGATAAATATATCAAATGAGAACCATTTTCATTAAATTTATTCTTTATAGAATTAAATGATTGAACTGTTGCAAAAACAGTTCCATATTTCATATAATCATCATTATAGTTTTCAAAATTTGATTTATCAATACTAATATTATTTGATGAAATATTCAACTTAGTGGTTGATATATTAACTGATTCATAATAGTGATTTTCAATAAAGTAAATTTGAATCTTATGATTTATATATGCTCGTGTTTCCTTATCATAACTAAGAATAGTTATTTTATCATTATCATATGATTCAATTATATAATAATTCTCAATTATTTTATTGATATCCGGAATAATTGATTTGATGGTTGCACCGTCATTGATTTTTTCTATTATCTTCTGTCGTACACGTTCAATACGTATAGGGACAAAATGCAAATTATATGGAAATTTATCATCAGTAACAATAATTTTTTGAACATATTCACCAATTTGTATATCTTCAATGAAAGATATTACATCGTTAATATGAACCATTAAACTATCATCATATCCCTCTTTATCATCAGGAACTACTTCTAATACATCTTTATCATCTATACTACATCTTTGATAGTATTCATGATAACCATAAGCTAAAGGTAATGGACGTAATATTTCTCCAGTTTCTGGATTTTTAACAATAATTTCGCCAGTATTAGATATTTCATATTTTTTAAAATAATATGTTTTAGTTGCTTCTTTTTCTGGGATTTTTGCAGTTATAAAATGATTATTAAATGGAAGTATAAAATCTATATCATCTTTATTTATCTTTATTTTATAATTCCATATTACTCTATCATCAATAATTAAAATAGGTATTTTTGGAAAAATTCCTTTATTATTAATTAAATTTATGAATGATATTTCTTGATTATAGTATTTACTTTCTCTATATATTTTATCAGACGATGGAGGTAATAATACAAAGTCAACACCAAACCAGGGATGACCGTTCTTTAAATATAAATCACCAATATTTTCAGGTTTTCTATTTAAATAGTCATTAGTATAATAACTAATAGAATTTAAATTAATTAAAGAACGTTGAAGATTATAAAGATATGAAAAAGAACTATCCATAGTTTTCTTTAATATTAAATCCATAGATTTATATGAAAAGCTATTATTAATGAATGCTTCTCTGATAAATTCTGCATATTTATCAGGCATTTGATTCACTCCTTTCTTTATAAAATAGTAAATCTGCCCTTTAAGGAATTGTTTTAAATCTATTTCTACATAGAAATAGCCGTATGAAACAATGATTTAATATTTAATTTTATGAATATAACTACGAAAGGTGGAATATAAATTATGAATATATTTCAAGAATCATCTTTAAATGATTCGTTAGTATTTAATGCTTTAAATAAACAATCTACCCTTACAGCTTTAGTACAAAAATGTATTAAAGATAGTATAATGATAACACCATTATATATTGAAGAGCAGTTGTTACAGATTAAAAGATCAAGAATATCACCTTTATCAGATAAAGTCCTTGAAGCATATGAAAAAGGACGAATCGTTATTGTATACTCAAAAGTGGTTAAAGTTCCACAAGCTATTCCATTCATGATTATAAAATCACAAGGTGGATTAAAAGCTTTCATCTTTGTTAATAACTACGGTACATTAACAAAAAATGAAAAAGGTGTAGGTCATGAGTACTTGTCTATGCCAATGAAAGATCTCTATGTATTAATGGAAGGTGCATATACTGCTTTAGAGTATTATGCTTATCCAATTCAAATAACAAAAAACCTTGGATTAATGAAAATTTCTTCAATGATTTATACTAGTATGATATTAAGAATATTGAATAAAGAATACGCCATTTCTATGGATATTACCACATATAATAGAATATCATTCTGTATATCAAAATTCTTTCTTGATAACATTTGGGAAAGTAAGAATAAGGATATTAATACTACTTATGCAATAAATAATATTAATAATCCTAATAAAGCTGATTTATTAATAGTGAATGATTCATATGAATCAGCTAAAATAACCAATATTGATTTGTTGATTTCATTCCTTAAAACAGTAACTCCAAGATTAGAAAAATTAAATCTTAGATATTTTACTCAGTGTTATCTGAATACATATAAGCCAAGTGCTATATTTAGTATGGAATGTTTACCATACTTCTTATATACTATCGAAGCTGCATTAGTAGGTAGTTTCATAGTTAATCAACCTATTATCAGTGATATAACTAAAAATATAAAAAATATAACTACATTCTATGCCGAGTTATCAAAAGTTATATAATCGGAGGTGAAAGGAATGGATTTTGAATGTAAAAAAGGATGGATAATCACTCTTGATAAGAATGGTAATTATGTTCCTTTTTTTATTAAAGTACGAGAAAAAGACATACTCTGGACTAATTCTAATACTAGTATGAATGATATTAAATTGAGTTTAGTAAGGGATTTAAATAAAGGTGATTATAAAACTACATATGTTGAGAGTGATATCGTAAATCCATCACAAATTTTAGTAATGAAAATTGATGGTTGGGTCTATAAAATTAAGCCAGATTATACATTTGAAGCTAATAAAACACTTTTAGAAATACCATTTACAGACTGGAAATCAACATATAAATCCGTATCCAAGGGAAGCAATAAAGAAAATTATCTAGTTAAACTTAGTTATGACTTTAAATTACCATTTAAAGTTAAAACTGAAAATATTGAATTACATTATAATCTTTTGCATAGCGAACCATTATGTAGTCATTCATTATTATTTCATAATAACTGTTACCATAATGATACAGAATATCAAAATGACCATGATGATTTCATTGATAAATTAACACTTGAACTTTATGACATCGGAATGAATATTATGAATAATGATATTCTCATTGTTGATTATAAAAATGATAGTTTCTTGAAACGCTTTCTTGAGGGAAAGGGTTATAAACCCGGTATAAACATTCATTTATCTGGTTCATTATACAAATAAAATATAGGTGTATACAAGTAAAATTTGTATACACCTATATTTATTATTTCCAAATAATTTGATACTTCTTACCATAAGTATCAGTAGCTATATTTGTAGAACGGTTAACACTAAGAGAAGTATGCAATGGTAAAGGATAATCATCAATTATATTACCATTTTCATCTTTAGCAATAAATTCATAATCGCTTACATCGCTATTATTGATATTTGCATAAACTGTTACATTTGATCTTTCATATTTGAGATATTTATTGACATCATCTGAACGAGTCGTATCGCCAAGATTTTCACTAAGTGATTCAAATAAATCGTCTTCAGTATAATCAGATACTTCAGCTTCACTACCAAGAGAATTGATACTTTGTCTTTCTGAAATCATCTGTTTTAAATATGATGATGCAAAGTTCGAAAGATTTTCACTATCGCCATTATTAGCACCGAATTCTTTCTTTTCTTTAAGTGTTAATTCAGCAACCAACTTCTTAGCATTAACATTCTTTTCAACAAGTTGCATTGAAAGTGAACGTGCTGCAGTAATATTTTCAATTAAATCAGTCATAGTTTTATTAATACCACGAGCAGTTGATTTGGTTGACTTTATAGAATCATATTCTCTCTGTAATGTATCGGTAAAACGAGTTTGTTCCTGTAAAAGATTACGAAGAAGATTCATTTCTGGTTCAAACTCTTTTTTATAATCAGTTAGGGCATTTTTATCTTTATTCTTTTTCTTATGCTTCTTTTTTTCATCAAAAGCATAATCAAAAAGATTTTTATTTTTATATCCTTTTGGTTTTCTACCTTTCATATTTACAAGAGTACCAAACCATTCATCAGCATCTTCTGCTTCTTCATTATCTTCTTTTTTATTTTGTTCTTTTAATAAAGAAGAAGGTAAAAAGCTACCATCACTTATCATACTATAATCATTCATATCTTCAAGTTTATAGACTTTATCAAGTAACTCTTTATGTTTATCTTTCTTTTTTATACTATCTGGTGTTAAATTTTCCAGTTCATCGTTATCATGCATATATAAACTTCTCCTTTCTTATATAATTTATAATTCTGTTTTTTGTCTATATTTTAATTATTAGTGTTAAAATAGAACATTTCTTTAATAAAAATATTAAAGACAGTGATACTGACTATTTCAAAATAGATACTGTCAACAATATAAAAATTTAAATTAAAAATTGAAAGGAAATGATTTTTAATGTTTAATGAAATTAATAATAATTTTGACGCAACTCTTGAAAAAACTGAAGTTCTTACCGAAAGTATGGCTAATTTATATGATATTGACAGATATTATATGATTGAGGGCTTCTCAGATGATATTACTGATGAAGAACTTGATGAGTTTACTGAGTCACTTGATGCATTTAATTCTAAGGTAAAGAAAATATTTAAATCTATGATTGAAGCTGTTAGGAAGTTTACAAAAGATCTTATTGAAACAATCAAAAAGAAGATCAATGATGTTGAGTTTAAGTTAAAGATGAAAAAGCTTAGAAAAGTACTTGACTTAAATAAGGATTTTGTTTACAAAGCAGAAAATCCTAATGACTATACTTTTAAAACATATGCAGATGCAATTGCTTTTTTTGACAAAATCGTCAATGATGCTGATACTATGTTAAAGGTATTAACAACAAAGAAATTTGAAGAAAGAGAAGATTGGGATGAATATGCAACAAAATTAATTAATGCATATAATGAAAAAATGATTAAGATAGCTGGATCAATGGATTTTAAATTCCAGATACCGAATAATAAAACAGCTGTTGTAGTGTTAAAATATGCAACTGATAAGATTAAGGAATCTGCAGCAATATTAAAGAAGCTTGATAGTATTGTAGAAAAACATATTAAAAATGCTGTGGATGCATCAATCAAGGATACTGAACCAACTCACGTTTCAGTATATCAAAAAATATCCAATATTGTTGTAAAGACCGGTAAAAAAATTAAAAGCGCGGTTGCAAAGTATCCTTTGACAACTTTTAATGTTTTAATGTCAGCATTGACTGTTGCTATTTCCAGACATGGTATAAAAACTATGGGTGATGCTATCTTAGTTGGTGATTCAATAGCACTCTCAACTGGTGTTGCTTTAGCTGGAGATAAGATGACACAAAGAATAAATAGAAAAAAACAAGAAGAAGAGAAAGCTAATCGTATGACCAAGGAATCAGTTGATGCTTTTGATATTTTTGATAATATGACTCTTGATGAATTCACTGAATCACTCAACAGTGGTGATGATTTAGATTCGCTCTTAGAATCCGCAACAAGTTTTGATTCATTGATAAATGACATTGATGATAGTTATTATGAATCTACAGATGAATTAGATTTTTTTACCATCTTTGATGATTTAAATTTTTAATTTTTTTTACTAATATGTAGATTAATACAGATTATAAATCTGCATTAATCTACATTTATCAAGTATTTTTATTATAAAAACAAATATATAATTATTACTTTGAAAGGAATGAAAATATAATGTTAAATAATTTTTATGATGAAATGAACAAAATACTTTTAAAAACAGATGTACTTCTTGAAACTGTTTGTCAATGTTATGATATTGATGCATATTACTGTGAATCTGCAGATGTAATTTATGAATCAAGTAATAGCTTTGTTGAAAAGACAAAATCTATATTTAAATCTATGATTGAAGCTGTTAAGAAGTTTACAAAGAGTCTTATTGAAACAATCAAAAAGAAAGTTTCAGATACTGCGTTTAAAATTAAGCTAAAAAAGTTAAAGAAGCAGTTAGAGCTTACTGATAAGTTTGAGTTCAATGATAGTAAAAAATATGTTTTTAAAACACGTGAGGAAGCTATTGCATTAGCAGAAAAAATGTGTAATGACATGGAAAAAATTGTTAATGTAATTAATAGTAAAAAATTTAAATCTGAAGAAGAACTTAATGATCTTGCAAATAAATTGACTAATGCATGGTCAGATAAATATGATAAAATCTGGGATACTAATGATGATGATGATAAGAGTTATATCAAAATTAACCTTAAAAGTTTTATAGATGCAGCAAAAATAATTGATGATGCTGAAAATAGATCTATTGATAAAATACTTCTGACTTTAGATTCTCAGATGGAGAAAATACTTAATAACACTGCTAAGAAATGTGAAGCATCTTCAACAGATGAACTTGCTACAGCTAAAGTTAAATGGTATAAAAAGTTATCTAATACTATGATTAGTGGTTGTAATAAGGTAAAATCTGCTGTTGCTAAGCACCCATTTATAGCAATATCAGCAGTAGCTGCTGCTTGTAGTGGAATAACTGGAATAGCCGCTACTAAACTAATTAGTGATAAGAAAAACAAAGAAATAGATAAATTAGCTAATGTAGCTAGTGATTTATATGTAAAAAATTTTAAGGCAGAAAAACAAATTAATAATCTAGAGGATAAAATAGAAGAATTAAATACAAAACAACAAAGACGTAATTCTCAACAAAATGACAATCTTTTTAGATATGGTTCACATTCTTTCTAAGATAAAAATTTGAATTGATAAATATATATAAATAATAAATAAGAAGTATGATAATATTAT
>OGQP01000510.1_pt1 | contig 26295 bp, 17 predicted proteins | sample 1553251 | NCBI WGS metagenome assembly OGQP01 (sample SAMEA2580016, study PRJEB22360) | human gut metagenome | biome: human gut; feature: human-associated habitat; material: faeces | place: Denmark | collected 2008/2010 | reverse complement strand
CGACATATTCAAGTATCGCGGACTTATCATCGGCAGCCCCACCTACAGCAACCAGATTTATCCTGAGATAGAATCCTTGCTCTCCAAGATTCTGGTACGCGAAGTGAAGGGACGCTATCTGGGATACTTCGGCTCCTTCTGCTGGGCGGGTGCCGCCGTGAAGCGCATGGGCGAGTTTGCCGAAAAGAGCAAGTTCGAGATTGTGGGCGACCCGGTAGAGATGAAGCAGGCCATGAAGGACATTACTTACGAACAATGCGAAAACCTGGCACGTGCCATGGCAGAGCGTTTGAAGAAGGATAGGAAGTAGTTGAAAATTAAGAATTAAAAAATTAAGAATTGAAGTTGAAAATTACCCCTAATTTATTAACCTAATAAAACAATCACAATGAGACTAATCATTCAACCGGATTATCAATCCGTGTCAAAGTGGGCTGCACATTATGTGGCTGCCAAGATCAAGGCCGCTAATCCGACACCTGAAAAACCTTTTGTATTGGGATGCCCCACCGGTTCTTCTCCGTTGGGCATGTACAAGGAACTTATCGACCTGAACAAGAAAGGCATCGTGTCTTTTCAGAACGTAGTGACTTTCAATATGGACGAGTATGTAGGTTTGCCCAAGGAACATCCCGAAAGCTACTATTCCTTTATGTGGAACAACTTCTTCAGCCATATAGACATCAAGCCGGAGAACACCAATATCCTGAACGGCAACGCTGCCGACCTGGATGCCGAGTGTGCACGCTATGAAGAGAAAATCAAGTCCTACGGCGGCATCGACCTCTTCATGGGCGGTATCGGTCCCGACGGACATATCGCTTTCAACGAGCCGGGTTCTTCCCTTTCGTCACGCACCCGCCAGAAGACATTGACTACCGATACCATCATTGCCAACTCCCGTTTCTTTGACAACGACGTGAACAAGGTGCCCAAGACTGCCCTGACCGTCGGTGTCGGTACTGTGCTTAGCGCCCGCGAGGTAATGATTATCGTAAACGGACACAACAAGGCACGTGCCCTCTATCATGCAGTCGAGGGTCCCGTGATGCAGATGTGGACTATCAGCGCCTTGCAGATGCACGAAAAGGGTATCATCGTTTGTGACGATGCGGCCACCGAAGAATTGAAGGTGGGTACTTACCGCTACTTCAGGGATATTGAGGCAGAGCACCTGGATGCGGAAAGCTTGCTGAAATAAGCAAACTAATAAAAGTTTTGCAATTCCACCCTCACCACCCTCACCGCTTGTCTGCATCTGCTTGTTCATCGGTGTTTCAGGGGTGAGTGAGAGCAATTTAAAAGGGTGAGGGCAAATTTTGCCCTCACCCTTTTTGTTCTCCTGATTTTGGTTGACTGTTTTCAGGACAGGGCGTTATGTGATGAAAACGGGCTCTGCTCCGCTGTAAGGCTTTGGGTGCCAATGTTAAAGATACCAAATACTCACTGCAAAACCAGTGCATCGTTTTTGCAGTGCCGCTGCAACATAGATGCAGTGCCACTGCAACTGTTTTGCAGTGCTACTGCAACGCCTTTGCAGTGTTACTGCAAAAGATGTGCAGTAGGTTTGCAGTGAGGGCTTGTGATGAAAAAGCCATGGGCGTGCTTTCTTTTTTGCGGAATATGTGCTATCTTTGTCATACTTGTAATTTAAACAGTAGCAGCTATGGAATTGAGTGGCAGACGCTATCCGATAGGGATACAGAATTTTGAGCAACTGCGTACGCGGAATTGTGTGTATGTGGATAAGACGGAGCTGGTGTACAAATTGGTGAATACAGACCAAATTTATTTCTTCAGCCGCCCCCGTCGGTTTGGCAAAAGCTTGCTCGTGTCTACGCTGGAGGCCTATTTCCAGGGGAAAAAGGAACTTTTCGAAGGGCTGGCTATGGAACGTCTGGAGCAGGAATGGGAGGTTTGCCCGGTGCTGCACGTTGATTTCAGCTTGACGAAATATACTGAGCTGCGTGACTTGACGGGGCAATTGAATTTGTTTTTATCTCGTTGGGAAGAAATTTACGGAAAAAAGGAAGAGGAAGAGGGGGCGGCAGAGCGTCTGCAAGGCATCATCCTGCGTGCCTACGCCAAGACCGGAAAGCCGGTTGTAGTGCTGATTGACGAGTACGATGCTCCTCTGCTTGACAGTAATTCCGATGCCCTTTTGCAACAACAGCTTCGCAACGAGATGCGCAAGTTCTTCAGTCCTCTCAAGGGGCTGGGGCAATATCTCCGTTTTCTTTTTATCACGGGTATCAGCAAGTTCAGCCAGCTGAGCATCTTCAGCGAACTGAACAATTTGCAAAATATCAGTATGCGCGATGACTTCAGTGCCCTCTGCGGCATCACCGAGGAGGAACTGCTGACGCAGTTGAAACCCGATATTGAGCGGATGGCCGAGGCTAATGATGAGACTTACGAGGAGGCATGCTTGCATTTGAAGCGGCAATATGACGGTTATCATTTCAGTAAGGCTTGTGCGGATATTTACAACCCGTTCAGCCTGTTCAATGCTTTCAATTCCAAAGAATACAAGAACTATTGGTTCTCCACGGGCACGCCTACTTTCCTGATAGATATTCTGCGCCATGCAGACTTCGATGTGCGTGCGCTGGAAGGTGTTGAGGCTACCGATGAGCAGTTTGATGCGCCTACGGAACAGATAACGAGTCCCATCCCGGTGCTCTACCAGAGCGGTTATCTGACCATTAAGGGCTATGACCGTAATTTCCAAATCTATCGTTTGGCCTATCCCAACGGTGAGGTCCGTAAAGGGTTCATTGAATCCCTGCTTCCCTCTTACGTGCACTTGCCTGCCCAGAACAACACCTTCTACGTCGTCTCTTTTCTTCGCGACTTGATGAAGGGTGATGTGGAGAGCTGCCTGGAGCGTACCCGTTCCTTCTTTGCCTCCATTCCCAATGATTTGGAGAACAAGACCGAAAAGCATTATCAGACCATTTTCTATTTGCTATTCCGGTTGATGGGGCAATATGTGGAGTCGGAAGTGAAGAGTTCCGTAGGCCGTGCGGATGTGGTGGTGCAGTTGCAGGATGTCGTTTATGTCTTCGAGTTCAAATACGACGGTACCCCGGAAGAGGCGTTGGCTCAGATTGACAGCAAGCAGTATGCCATCCCTTACCGGGCGGACGGCAGGCGTGTGGTCAAGATTGGTGTGAATTTTGACAGTGCCACGCGGACGATTGGCGGGTGGAAAATAGCTAAAGCAGATTAGAAGAAGAAACTGTTTTGATTTTATATCCTTCTTTCTCAAGTCATTTTCCTTTTTTCTTTATATTATTGTTTAACTTTGGCGCTATTAAGCGGATGCCTCTTCGAGTGCATGGGTAGAAATGAATAGGCAACAGAAAGGAAGGAGTAGATGAAACGCTATAAGAAGATTCTTATGATATGGATATGTGTCATTGTAGTGGTGGCAGTGTCTGTGATAGTAGCATTATATGATAATGCCAACCAGGGACAAGATGTGGCTAAGGAGGTTGCTGTAGAAACTCTGCGGAAGGTTGCGGAACGGGTCGTGAATCGGGAATTTGATGGGCTGGGGATGTTCTATGCATTTGGGTCTGATAGTGGTAAGAAGCATACCAAAAGGAAAGCGATATCAGAAGATGGTGAATTTGAAGTGATAATAGATTCATTGAAAGAGGCACAAGGACTATTTCCGTTGGATGTCGTAGGGTTTAAAGCCGATATGTTGAATTATTATGGAAAATTTCCATTGGAAGAGATTTGTCTTGAGTGGAAAGCTGAGATGAATGATAGGTATGGCGGAGTCATGTGTGCTCTTTTTCTGAAGGTTAATCCGATGGGAAAGGGCATTGTGCAAGAATTATCTACTGGAGATGAAACTATAATTGCTTCACAGAATGATTTAGGCACTTACTATTTGGACGATATGTACACAATGAGGTTGACAGCTTATATGCTGCTTGATTTTTGGCACTGTGTGGATTGGGCAGACCATGTGCTGCAGATACTATCCTGTATTTTGTGCATTCTGTTATTGGGACTGGCGGTTTATATAGGAGGGCAACAGTATAGAAAGAGAAAAACGGCTGATACGTTGACAAAGAGCACTTACCGGTTCGGGAAGTATATATTTGATTCCGTCAACCATACACTGACTTATGAAGGTGAAAAAATATCTTGTACGCCACAAGCTGCGAAGTTATTACTTGGTTTTGCCAAGTCGTCCGAACTTTTCCTGACGAACGATGAAATAGCGGAAATTTGCGGTTGGCCATTGAGTGATTTGAATTTAGGCAGCCGCCGCAGAAAAGCAATAAGTTTATTGGGTAAACTCTTTGAGGCGGACGATTCCGTTCAGATTCTTCTTCTGCCGGAAAGGAAGGGGTATCAAATTGTTATCTCCAAGTAGATGAAATGTTAACCCATATTGGTGTGTCGGGTGTGAACTTTTTTTCACGCCCCAACTTTGGGCGTTTTCCGAATAAAGACTTGCAAAAGCCAAAATAATCCTTTTATCTTTGCTTGTGTAACAAAAAACAAAAACACTATGAAAAGCAAGGTGAAGTTATTAGGAACTTTGGCAATTAGTGCCATTTCAGTTTTAAGCTATGTTCAAATTAGTCATTCGGAAAAGCTGGATGATTTACTATTGGAAAATATAGAGGCATTGGCTGCTGGTGAGAGTGGAAGTGACGGCCAATGTTTGGGGAGTGGTTCAATAGTTTGTCCTTTAACAAATCAAGGAGTAGCTCATGTGCAAATTTATTATAGCCTGCCTCATTAGCCTATCCGCACTATCCCTTTCCTCTTGTACGCAGAAAAAAGTAGCAACTTCTGTTGTCTACATGGATTTTCCGCAAACAATCGAGCTGAAAGCGAGGGTGCAGCCATTGGACACCGCTTTGTTCCGTTATCCGTTCCGCGTTCGGGTGCAGGGTGATAAGGCTGTGGTAATGGATTTGCATGGCACGGACTACTTTTGCCATGTTTTCCACTATCCGGGTTTCCGCTATTTGGCTTCGTTCGGTAAGCGGGGCGAGGCTCCCGAAGAGATGCTTTCTGCTGAAAATATCCGATGGCATGGTCAATCTCTGTGGGGACTTGATGCTGGTAAGTCCGTATTGACCAAGTATGATTTTACTTCGTCGGGTTGCTCAATCGTTCCTCAGAAAGTGATAAATATGGATACTGACATGCTTCGTGTTTTAGACTTTGTGATGGTTGACGACTTTACCTTCATTGTTCCGGACGAATCTGGCAGCAGCCGCTTTTGCTGGGTAAACCATCAAGGGAAATTATTGCGCAGAACCGGTCAAATACCGTCAGCCAATGCGGAGGCTTTACAGAATGCCCGTCCTGCATTGGCTCAGGCATGGCGTAGCTTCATCGACTATAATCCCCGAAATGGAGTGCTGGCAGCAGTTACCCAGTTGGGCGAAGTACTTGAAGTCTTTAATTTGAAAGATAGTACGCATGTGGTACGCATTGGTCCGCACGGTGAACCGGAGTTTAAGATTTCTCAGGGTTATGGTATTCCTACGGGTATCATGGGATTTAGCGATGTCCAAGTGGCAGACAGTGCTATCTATGCGGTTTTTCATGGGCGCTCTTTTAAGGAAATTGCGCAAAATGTACAGCAAGGTGTCTATTTGCCGGATGGAGGACGGTATATCTATGTTTTTAGTCTGACCGGCGAACCTCTCTGCAGGTATGTGTTAGATCATTATGTTTATGGCATATCGGTAGATGAACAAAAAGGAATCATCTTGGCAACGGATGTGAATAAGGATGAGCCGATAATAGAATATAGCATGAAATAAAGTAAACTATAATATGGATGGAGAGGAACGGACGGTTCACGTTTGGTTGGTGCATCTCGTACCGTCCGTTCCATAACCCACCAAGAAAAGGAGGTCGAGGCAAAGATAGTAATTTGAATTGAAAACAGAGTGTGTTTTCTGCCATTTCGATAGGTATGGCAAGAAAAGAGTTCTCCAAGATTTTTATATCTTAATTCTGGTACGCAAGCATTATGCTTGTGGTAAATGATAAAAAAAGAATAATCTTATACTAATAAAACTGAAGAGTAGTATGAAGAAAATGATTAAGATAGCTTTTGTTGCAGCATTTGCAGCGATTGCAGGATATGGAGTTTATGCAAATCAGAAATCTGAAGTATTATCTGATTTGACATTGGCTAATGTGGAAGCATTGGCAGGTAGTGGTGAAACAACTATAGAATGTTGTTTGGCACTTTGGGGCACTTGTAAGGGGGATATTAAAGCCCCATATGTGTGTGCTTCAAGATGATTTGAGGTATGATGAATTAGTGTTATCTAATTTGTATTGTTGATTTTCGTTGTAGTCATCTATGACATTCTTGAATATAGATTAGATATACTTATGAGATAGGTAAGGAATCATTGTCATGTAATTAGGACGTACTTAAATGCTTTGATTCCTTATTTTAAAAATCATTGCAGATGTATTTAATGCTTTGAATGCAGCGTTTTTATTAGTGATTATTTTGATGTTGATTGTTTTACGTTAAGTGAAAATATTATGAAAATAAAATTTCTTTTATTATTGATTGTAATGTGCTCTTGTGAAAATAAGCCTCAAACATTCTTGGACTTGTTTTCAAATAGCATAAGTAAAGAAATGGTGGTTCAAGACTACGTTCCAACTGATTCATTAAGCATGCCAGAAGCTATATTGTCGGATGGTGATTATCTTGTGTTTTTAGAACCGGCGTTACCTCAACTGCTGACTTTTTATGATTGCGAAAAGAAAATATTTTCTCATGGATTGAATAAAGGGCAGGGACGAGATGAAGCCATAAGTGTTCAGACTATAGGTGTTGGAAAGAGTGCAGGAGAAGTGTATGCTTCGGATTTAGCAACTCAGTCTGTTTTTCTATTATCGCTTAATAATAAAATAAAGAAAGTAAGGAAAGATTCTATCAGTATCGATACTCGATTCTGTGAAGTTGCCTATGATAATGAATTGGCTTTCTTCTTATTGGTGGGCGATGAAAAACGTTTTCTGATGAAAGCAAACGGACAATATAGAAAAATTGGTGAAAACATCGTGATTCCTAATATCTCTCCGGAGATTGTTTCCCAAACATTGCAGGGCCCTTGTACTATTTCGAGTGAGAAAAAACGGATTGCTTGGTTTTCCGTCTACGGTGATGTTATGGAGATATATGATTACAGCGACTTAAACAATGTTGCTCTTGTAAAATCACATATTTGCACTCTTCCAGTGTTTAATAGTAGCGATGGATCATTGGGCTTTCAGACAAAGCTGAGTGTCTCATCGGTTACCTCGGACGATAATTATATATATGCTCTTTATAATGAGAGAAATTTGGAACAAGCCGCACAAAATAGAGCACAAGCTTTCTTCTCAAAGAAAGTTCTGTTATTTGATTGGAATGGTACTCCCCGTTTTATTGTTGAGCTGGATAGGCCGATAAAAAGTATAACGTATGATAAAAAGAGAAACATGGTATTGTGTTTAGGATTAAATAATGATTTGGAATATGCCGTTTTCGGCTTTCCTGTAGATGTGTAATTTTGCTCTTTTTGAAGTGATAGAATATGAATTTGAGAAAATGTGGTTAATGAAATAATTTGGTGATGAAGGATGGGTATTTATTTATAATATTGTCGATTATTGTATTGTTCTTTTTTGCTTGTACGAGAAGAAAAAATGATGATATGACACATTTAGTAAAAGAGTGGGAAAAAAAAGAAATTATTTTCCCAAATAATCTATATTTTACATTATATGGAAAGGATACTGTTCAATATCCGGCTCATTTGCAATATACAATTCTTAGCTATGTGGATTCGGCTGGATGTTTCAGTTGTAAATTGCAACTGCCTATGTGGAGGGAGTTTATACATCGGTTGGATTCAACTTATCCAGGAAAGGTTTCTGTATTACTGTTTTTACATTCAAAAAGTGAAATAGAATTATTGTATGCTTTAAAAAAGAATGGCTTTGACTATCCAGTTTGTATAGATGAAAATGATAAACTTAATCGCTTAAATCATTTTCCATCTGATATGGCTTTCCAAACTTTTTTGCTGGATAAGGATAATAAAGTGTTAGCGATGGGGAATCCAATTCTTAATCCTAAAATAAAAGAATTGTATCTGAAAATTATTCGTGGGAATGATATTGTATCAACTGCTGGAAAAGGCATTACCCAGACTAAAGTCCATATAGATGTCTCATTTTTGCATTTAGGTAACTTTGATTGGCAGGAGGAACAAAAAGCAACTTTTATATTGAAGAATGTGGGTGACAAACCATTGGTTATACAAGATGTTGCCACTTCTTGTGGTTGTACTACCGTAGCTTATTCAAAGGAACCGGCATTACCGGGTAAGGAAATAGCTTTGGAAGTGGTTTATAAAGCCGAACATCCGGAGCACTTCGACAAGACGATAACGGTATATTGCAATACAGAAAATTCTCCGTTGGTTTTGAAGATTAGTGGGGATGCAAAATAACTGATTGATGGGATGAAGGAGCGGCTGCAATTGAAAAAATGGTTGAATGGAATAACAAACGTATTATTCTGTCTGTGCCTGCTTGTTGTGATACTGATAGTATTGCAGGTGTTTGTGGTGACCTCCTTCAAGATACCGTCGGACTCGATGGAACCGTCGTTGCTGGCGGGTGATTGTATTCTGGTGGATAAATGTTCGGGTGGAGCACGCCTATTCAATGTGCTTGATGCCGTGGAGAAAAAGGAGGTGAGGATGCACCGTATGTCCGGATGGAGAAATTTTCAGCGGAATGATGTACTAGTGTTCAATTTTCCTTATCCGGGCAGGTGGGACAGCATTGCGCTGGACGTGATGTTGTATTACGTGAAGCGCTGTATCGCCGTGCCGGGTGATACGTTGGAGATAAGGAATACACATTATCGTGTGTCCGGATTTGATGGTATCGCAGGAAATGTGCAGGCGCAGGAGGAATTAGGTAAATTGATATCTTCGGGCATGACGGAGGAACGGGGCCTTGTTCTTAAGAGCTTTCCCGATGGTGGCTGTAATGGGTGGACTATCAGCGAGTTTGGGCCTCTTTATATACCGGCCAAAGGCAGCGTGGTAGGAATGAATCCGGAAACACGGTTGCTGTATCGGAACGTGATAGAGTGGGAACAGAAAAAGAAACTGACATTGCATGGAGATTCGGTTCTGCTGGGGGACAGTGTGATACACAATTACCGCTTCTGTGAGAACTATTATTTTGTTTCGGGTGACAAGATGGTGAATTCAAAAGATTCCCGCTACTGGGGATTACTGCCGGAACCATTTATAGTGGGAAGGGCATGGCTGGTATGGAAGTCCGTCAGCCCGAATACTGGAAAAATGAGATGGAAACGTATCTTTAAAAGAATAGACTAAGATGAAAGTTCTGTTTAAATTGCTCTGGATATTATTGATTGCCGGGATATTGGAGGCTTGCAATGCTTCCGGCAGATTGGAGTACGCACTGGAGTGTGCTGCAACCAACAAAGGCGAACTGGAAAAGGTACTGGAACATTATAAAGATGAGCCTGAAAAATATAAAGCCGCTTGTTTCTTGATAGAAAATATGCCTTATCACTATGCCCTTGAAGGTGAAGAACTGGATTCTTTGAAAACAGTGCTGGCTTCGGCAGATGCTTATGGGGTGATGCTGAAGGATACTGCCGTACCGGATTGGGATTATTATACCCCTTCCGGATTGCAGAGAAAACCGGATGTACTGAATATAAGGGCTGAATTCTTGATAAATAACATTGATTTGGCTTTTGATGGTTGGAAAAAGCGTCCGTGGAATGCTTCCCTTTCTTTTGCAGATTTCTGTGAATGGCTGCTTCCCTATCGTATCGGAAATGAGACTCCGGACAACTGGCGGCAGATATACCATGACCGTTATTCCTTTTTGCTGGACGAGGTTTATACGGGTATCGATGTAGTGGAGGCGATTAGCGTAGTTTGGGAGTATTTGCAGAAGGAAGACCCTTACCGGTTTACATGGGTCTTTAACTATCCGCATTTGGGAGGAGAGTACCTGCTGCATAATCGTATCGGCAAGTGTCAGGATGCTTGTGATTTTATGATTTATGTGATGCGGGCCATCGGCGTCCCGGTAGCCTATGATTTCTATACTTTCAATGCGGAAACACGGAAAGGGCATGTGTGGAATGTGGTGAGGGATGTAACGGGTGTCTGCCTTCCTTTTACTTTCCCTTCCCGGAAGCCGGAACGGGGAAGTTTCTATATTGACAGTCGGCGCCCGAGCGTGGTTTACCGCCGGTGTTTTGGCAGACAATGGGACATGGATGGCGATTTTATGCGGAACCGGTCCGTACCGGCTGCTTTTAAGGATGTGTTTGCAAGAAAAGTGTCGGATAATTATTTTGATTCGAATCTGGAACTGCCGGTAGAAGGGATGGACGGGAATTATGTTTATGTGGGGTTGTTCAGTGCTTATGGGTGGCGGGGAATAGATTTTACTAAGGTAGAAAGTGGAAAAGCGCTTTTCAGGAATTTGGCTTCGAGGCAGGTTTATATATTGTTGGCATTCGCAAACGGGCAGTATCGCCCTATTGGAAATCCTTTTTATTTTGATGGCAAGGATATACATCCTTATGTTGCAGATACCTCCAAGTGCTATTCTACTGAATTGTATCGGAAATACCCTCTTTCGGAACGTATCAGGAACTATATGGGAGGGATAAAAGACGGGCATTTTGAGGCGGCTTGTGATAAGGATTTTAAAAATGCGGAGTTGTTGTGTACTGTGAAAGATACGCCCGGTATCAATTATAATCACGTTATTCTTGAGAAACCGGTAAGGGGTCGCTATGCCCGTTTTTGTTCTTCGGCAGAGGGATATGCGGAAGTTGCCGAAATGCATTTTTATAAAGGAGAGGAAGAGATTGTCCCTATAGACAGTTGGGGAGATGCTCCAGCCACAGCAAATACTTTTGCCTATCAGGTCTATGATAATGAACCGTTGTCGTATTTCATTTCATCAAAACCCGGTGCAAGTGTAACGGTGGATTTTGGAAAGGTTGTTACTATAGACAATTTTATGTATATGCCCCGTAACGATGATAACTTTGTCAGGATAGGGGATTGTTATGAACTCTTCTATTGGGGAGAGGGCTGTTGGAACTCATTGGGGAAGAAAATGGCAGAAAAACCTTTTCTGCCATATGACGGGATACCATCGGGAGCTTTGCTCTATTTGCATGACAGTACCCGTGGAGAAGAAGAACTGATATTTCATATGGAAGATGGTAAGCAGGTATTTGTATCGGATTGTAAGGATTGATTGGACTGCCTTTCAGATTGGAATAGAAAAAATGGAATAGTGATATGAAACATTGGTGTGTATGGGTATGGTTTACAGCAGGTCTGTTTATGGCTTGTTCTTCGGAAAATCAGTGGTTGGACACAGCTTTGAATCTTGCCGGTGATAACCGTGCGGAGTTGCAAAAGGTACTGGACCGTTACAAGGAAGAGGACGGTGACAAATATCGTGCTGCTTGTTTTCTGATAGAGAATATGCCTTTTCATGGTGCTTACGAGGGAAAGGCCTTGGAGAATTACAGGAAGTATTTCAGTGAATACGTTTCATTTCCTTATTCCAGGCATGTGCAAGAGTTGATTGATTCCTTGAAAAGAGCAGATGGAGAATTTTCTATAAATCAATTGACTTATAAGAGGGACATTATGACGGTGGATTCCGCTTTTTTGGTCAATCATATAGAATGGGCATTCAAAGTCTGGCGGGAGCAACCTTGGGGAAAGCATGTTGATTTTGATACTTTCTGCGAATATATATTGCCTTATAGAATAGGGGATGAGCCGCTTTCTCTCTGGCGCAAAGAAATTTATGAGTGCTATAGCCCGATTTTGGATGAATTCAGGAAGACAGATGAGGCTGATAATCCTAAGGTTGCCGCCCAGTTGTTGATGGATACGTTGCGGAAAGCGAACTACCGGAATACGGCTCTTTTTCCGGTGGGGCCTCATTTGGGACCGGATGTACTGAAATGGCATACGGGCAGTTGCCGAGAGTTTACGGATGCCATGATATATGTGTTGCGGGCATTGGGCATTCCGTGCGGAGTAGATAGGGTGATGGTATTAGGAGACAACAATGCCTCTCATTTCTGGAATTTTGTTTTGGATAAGGAAGGAAAGACATACATTGCAAATCTTCCTTATGAAGAAGTATGGAGCAAAGCGGAAGAATATAGCATTTCGAGGGGAAAAATGTACCGGGCAACCTATAGTATTGATAAGGAGGCGGTACGGAAACTGGGGAAATATTCCGATGTTTACCCGGCATTCCGACGTCCGTTCTTCCGCGATGTCACTGCACTTTATACCGGTAGCAGGAATTGGACTGTAGCTCTTCCGGATTCTTTGCTTTCCGGACAGTTTCGTGAGGGGGATATGGTGTATTTGTGCCTTGCCAACAGACTACAATGGCAACCTATAGGATATACTTTCTTTAAGAAGGGGGAGGCTCGTTTTGAGGATGTGGGAGGCGGGGCGGTCTTTACGCTGGCTGCCTGGAACGGAAAGGAATACGCTGCAGTATCTTCTCCTTTTCTTCTGGAGCGTGAAACCGGAAAGATACGGTTCATTGTTCCGGAAGCTGAAAAGCAGGAATTGGTCTTGTATAGGAAGTGCCATCTTACTTTGAGTGTTCTTTTCAATGACCGGATGATTGGGGGAGTAGTGGAAGGAAGCGACCGGGCAGACTTTGGGTGGAAGGATACTCTACTTTTGATAAAGGAGGCTCCGTATCGGCTATATACTGTGGCCCGGTTGAAGTCTGATAAACCGTATCGGTATATGCGCTATAAGGGTGCTGACGGATGTTTCTGTAATATCTCGGAACTGGCTTTTTATGAGAATACGGAAGATACCATACCTCTATATGGGGAAATCATAGGTACTCCGGGAAGTTTTGAAGACAATACACATGAATATTTGAACGCATTTGACGGTAATCCGGATACTTCATTTGATTATATACATCCGGATGGAGGATGGACCGGGATGGACTTTGGAAGTCCCCATCGTGTGGAGAAGGTGGTGTATACTCCTCGTAATGAGGTGAATTTTATTTATAAAGGTAATTTGTATGAATTGTTTTATTGGGGTGGAGGAAAATGGAATTCTGTCGGGCGGCAAATGGCTGTGTCAGATTCTATTGTCTATTCAGGGTTTCAAGGTGCTTTATTTTATCTGAAGAATCACACAGCCGGTAAAGATGAACGGATTTTTGAATATAAAGACGGGAAACAAATCTTTTGGTGAATTATAGAATACTATTGAATATTTGATAGATAGAATGAATAATGTACGTAATCTATTGACTGGAAGTTTGGTCTACATTGCTTGTATAGTTTTATTGTCTTTGGCATGTAACGTTTCTTCCGGACTTCCTGTAGCTGATGTTATAGGGCAATGGCTCTATTTCGATAAAAGTGCATTGGTAGTTGCAGGATGTCTGTTGATGGCTGGATTGATGATGGAAAAAAGGTATTTTCTTTTTATACCGGTTTCGTGGGTATTGGTAATGCTGGGGGGCATTGAGGCTGTTTGGGGATTGAGGCAGCTTTATGGTTATGCTGTGTCCAACCATTCCTTGTATGTATTGACAGGTTCTTTCTTCAATCCGGGGCCTTATTCCGGCTATTTGGCCATGATACTTCCGGTCTGTCTGTATCAATGGCTGACCAAGAGGGGGGGGAGATTCTCTGCTCTGACCGGAATGATGGAAGAAGATGGGAAAAGGTGATGGATAAGGCTGGAACTATGGTCGCTGGTGGTGTGATGCTGCTTATCCTTTGTGTGCTTCCGGCAGGAATGAGCCGTTCGGCATGGTTGGCGGCAGGAGTTTCCTGTCTGTGTGTATATGCTTGGCATATGGATTGGACGGATAAGTTCAGATTATTATGGCAGCAGCAAAGGCAGCGTGTGGTGATGGTAGTGGTCGGTGGATTCTGTGTCTTGCTATTGGCGGGCTATTTACTGTTTGTCTTGAAACCCGATTCTGCACGTGGCCGTCTTTTCATGTGGAAGATAACTTGTCGTGCCATTGCAGAAAAGCCGTTGACCGGATATGGGATTCATAATTTCGCAGCAGCCTATGGAAATGCGCAGGAGACTTATTTTGCAGCAGGTGATTATGAACCGTGGGAGGAACGTGTGGCGGGAAGTCCGGAATATGCATTCAATGAATATCTGCAGGCTGCGGTCGAACTGGGCATTCCTTTGGCGGTATGTCTATTGGTTGTGGTCGTGCTGTGTTTGTATAGGGGAGTCCGTAAAGGACGTTATGGTATCTGTGGGGCCATTCTTTCCTTGATGATATTTTCTTTTTCCTCCTATCCGCTACAACTTCCGGTATTTATCGTTACATTTGGAGGATTGCTTGTGGCATGCTTGTCCGGTGCCGACCGTTGGCAATGGTTGGGGCTGGCTGTATCAGTAGGCATCATTGGCGGTCTTCGCCTGAAGAATGACTTGCAAGTGGAGCAGGCCTGCCGGGAGTGGATGAATGCGCGGGTGCTGTATAATGCAGGTGCGTATCAATCGGCAGAGAAAGAGTACGGGCGCCTTTATCCTCTGTTGAGGGACCGGGCATCTTTCTTGTTCGAATATGGGCATGGATTGCACAAGCAGCAGCAGTTCGGTAAATCCAACCGTATTTTGAAAGAAGCTTTACAGCGTAGTTGTGACCCCATGATACTGAATGTGATAGGCAAGAACTATCAGCAGATGGGTGATTGCTTGTCAGCGGAAGACTGGTTTATCCGTTCCACCCATCGGTTGCCGGGGCGTATTTATCCCTATTATCTGCTTGCGAAGCTTTATGCGGAACCAGGATTCAGACAACCGGACAAGTTTGAAAAAATGAAGCGGATGGTATTGACGAAAGAGCCGAAAGTGCATTCTACGGCAATACGACAGATGAGGGAGGAAATAAAAAAGATTCAGCTTATTTTTGTCCATATCAAAAAAGATGAATAAAAACGGAAAGTGTTAATAATGAGCGAACTAATTGCTAAAGTGCTATGAAAAAAGTGTCCACATGCAAATATCGGTTCGTTTTTTTGAAACGATTAATTTTATCAATTTATAATTGAGTATGAATATGAAGACACAGAACTATCGATACCTGCTATGCATGGCCGTTGCCCTGCTTGCCGCCTGCTCCGATGCCGGAAAGGGAAAAGAGTCCGAGGAAGGGGTGGCAACCGTCCTGCCAAGTGAAAGCAATGAAGTGACCGTGAAAGTCCTGAAGCGGGCGACCTTTGAGCATGAACTGGTGAGCAACGGAAAAGTAACCGCCGGTGCCATGGCGGATTTGCGTTTTGAGACCACCGGTGTAGTGGCACACATCTACGTGAAGAACGGTGACCCGGTGCGCAAAGGGCAGAAACTTGCCGAACTGGATAAGTTCCGTCTGAAGAACAAGACCGCGCAAGCCAAGGATGCTCTGGACAAAGCGGAACTTGAGCTGCAGGACGTATTGATAGGGCAAGGCTATCCGGTGGGTGATACTTCCAAAATTCCTGCCGACATCATGAAGCTGGCACGAGTAAAGAGCGGTTACGACCAAAGTCTCTCCCAGTACGAACTCGCCGCCTATGAAGAAGAGCATGCTACGCTGGTTGCCCCCTTCGACGGCGTGGTGGCGAACCTCTTTTCCAAGCCCTTCAACGAGGCAAGCACTTCGGAATCTTTCTGCTCCATCATTGGCACTCAGGGCATGGAAGTGGACTTTACGGTACTGGAAAGTGAACTCCCCCTGATAAAGAGTGGCGACAAGGTGATTGTTACCCCTTATTCGGATGCCGGCTTTAGGCAGGAGGGGCGCATCACCCAAATCAATCCTCTGGTGGATGACAAGGGGATGGTTAAGGTGAAGGCTGCCGTCAATGGCAAGGGACGGCTGTTCAGTGGGATGAACGTGAGGGTGAACGTGCACCGCTCTCTGGGCGGACAGCTTGTAATCCCGAAGAGTGCCGTGGTGTTGCGTTCGGGCAAGCAGGTGGTGTTTACCCTGAAAGACGGAAAGGCGCAGTGGAACTATGTGCAGACCGGTCTGGAGAATGCGGAAAGCTATAGTATGGCCGACGATGCCCTGAAAGAAGGCGATACGGTCATCGTGACGGGAAATGTGAATTTGGCACATGAGGCGCCGGTGAAGGTGGTGGAAAATTGAAAGATGAAAATTGAAAGTTGAAAATTCATAATTCACAATTTAAATTCATAATTGAAAATTGATAAAGTTTTTGATACAGCGGCCTATTGCCGTACTGATGGCATTTACAGCATGCTTCATTGTCGGGCTGGTGACTTACTTCACCCTGCCGGTATCCCTGCTGCCCGATATAGCCATTCCGGAAATTACCGTGCAGGTGTCGGCGCAGAATACCTCGGCGCGTGAATTGGAGAATACGGTGGTGAAACCGCTTCGCCAGCAGCTTATCCAGGTGGCGAAACTGAAGGACATGGACAGCGAGACGCGCGATGGTGCAGGCATCATCCGCCTGGGCTTCGACTTCGGTACGAATACCGACCTTGCCTTCATAGAAGTGAACGAGAAGATTGACGCCGCCATGAACTATCTGCCCAAGGATGCCGAACGCCCGAAGGTGATAAAGGCAAGTGCGACGGACATTCCTGTCTTCTACCTCAATCTGACCCTAAAAAGCGACAGTGCATACGGCAAGGTGGACGAACGCGCGTTTCTTGATTTGTGCGAGTTTGCCGAAAATGTCATAAAGCGTCGCATCGAGCAGTTGGCGGAAGTGGCAATGGTGGATGTCACGGGTTTGGTCGAACGCCAGTTACAGATTGTGCCCGACCCGGATAAGCTTGCTGTGTTGGGGCTCTCCATTGAAGACATAGAAAACGTGCTGGCGCAAAATAACGTGGAGCCGGGCAGCATGACTGTGCGCGACGGCTACTACGAATACAACATTAAGTTCTCCACCCTGCTGCGGACAGAGGAGGACGTGAAGGGCATCCTGCTGCGAAAGGAAGGACGTATCATCCGCTTGGGAGACTTCTGCCGGGTAGAGATTGTTCCTGCCAAGGAGAAAGGTGTCTCCATGAGCAATGGCAAGCGTGCCGTTACCCTTGCCGTCATCAAGCAGGCGGACGAGAATATGGAAGACATGAAGCTTGCCATCAACAGCACGATGGACTACTTCAAGAAAGTATATCCCGACATTGATTTTAGCATCAGCCGTAACCAGACGGAGTTGCTGGACTATACCATCTCCAATCTTCAGCAAAATTTGTCGTTGGGTTTCCTGTTCATCTGCATTGTGGCGGTACTCTTCTTGGGTGACATCAAATCACCGTTCATCATCGGGTTGAGTATGGTGGTATCTATTGTCATCTGCTTCCTGTTCTTCTACTTGTTCAAGATGTCACTCAATATCATTTCTTTGTCGGGATTAATCCTGGCGTTGGGTATGATGATTGACAGCAGCATCATTGTGACGGAGAACATTTCGCAGTATCGCGAACGGGGCTATTCGTTGCGGCGGGCTTGCGTGACGGGTACGGGTGAGGTGGTGACGCCGATGCTGAGCTCATCCCTGACCACGGTTGCCGTGTTTGTGCCGCTGATATTTATGAGCGGCATTGCGGGAGCGCTTTTCTATGACCAGGCATTCTCTGTTACGGTGGGGCTGCTGGTTTCCTACTTCACGGGTATCATGCTGCTGCCGGTCCTCTATATGCTGGTCTACCGGACGGGGTTGCGCGGCAGGTCGTGGTTCTCCCGCATCCGCATCAACAATCCGTTGAAGGAACATACGCTGGACCGTTTTTATGATGTGGGCATCGACTGGGTATTTTCCCATAAGACGGTAAGTATCATATTCTGTGTGGTTTCTATTCCTCTTTGTGTCTTTCTGTTCTATTCCATAGCCAAGGAGCGTATGCCGCAGATAGACCAGAATGAACTGATAGTCCACGTGGAATGGAACGAAAATATACATGTGGACGAGAACCGGCATCGTGTGAATGTGCTGTTCGGACAGTTGTTGGACAAGACTGTGGAACAGACGGCTGCCATAGGCCAGCAGGACTATCTGCTGAACCGTGAGCAGGCTCTCTCTTCTTCGGAGGCAGAATTGTATTTCAAGACTTCCTCGCCTGACGGGATTGCTCCCTTGCAGAAACAGGCGGGTGAGTGGTTGATGCGGGAATATCCGTTGGCGACAGTCTCCTTTTCTCCACCCGAAACCGTGTTCGAGAAGCTTTTCGTGACCGGGGAGGCCGATGTGGTGGCGGAACTTTATGCCCGTAACAAGGAGAAGGCGCCGGCGGCGGAAGAATTGCGCGGACTGGAACAACAGTTTGCGGAGCTTACGGGGACAGCGCCCGTAGGCATCGCTTTCGAGAACCAGCTTGACATAAGCATCCTGCAGGAAAAGCTGTTGCTCTATGACGTTTCGTATGACGAGCTTTACCGTACGCTGCGGACGGCATTCAAGGAGAACAGCGTAGCTATGCTCCATTCCTACCAGCAATACCTGCCTATCAGCATTGTGGGCGAGGAGCGGACAGTGAACGAGGTGCTGCAGCAGACATTGATACAGACCCGTCCGGACAGTAAGGGCGAAGTGGAGTATATTCCGCTTCGGGAGCTGGTAAAGGTGCGTCCGGCCGAGGATTTGAAAACGATTACGGCAGGACGCAACGGTGAATATATACCGTTCCGTTTCTATGAAGTGGACGATGCTCCAGAGTTGATGGAAAAGGTGAAGCGGGAGGCGGATGCCACGGGTGACTGGGATACGGCCTTTTCCGGCAGTTTCTTCTCCAACCGCCAGATGCTGGACGAGTTGGTGGTGATTCTTTTCATCTCTATCCTGCTGATGTATTTCATTCTTGCCGCCCAGTTCGAAAGCTTCGTGCAGCCGCTCATCGTGCTGCTGGAAATTCCGATAGATGTGGCGTTTGCCCTGCTTCTGTTGTGGATATGCGGGCATACCTTGAACCTGATGTCTGCCATCGGACTGATAGTGACGTGCGGTATCATCATCAACGACTCCATCCTGAAGCTGGATGCCATTAATGAATTACGGAGGGCTGGTATGCCGTTGCTCGAGGCCATCCACGAGGCGGGGCGCAGAAGGCTCCGGCCCATCATCATGACATCGCTCACCACCATTTTCGCTATGGTTCCGCTACTGTTCTCGTTCGACATGGGCTCGGAGCTGCAGAAGCCGCTTTCCATAGCAATGATTGGGGCGATGTTCGTGGGGACACTGGTCAGTCTGTTCATCATCCCGTTGATATATTGGTTTATTTATAGAAAAGAAAGAGCATGAAGAAATTAAGTCTTATACTTTTGTTCAGTCTGGGAGCCCTTTCCGCTTTTGCCCAACAGCGGATAACGCTCGATTTGCAGCAGACCATTGCCCTGGCGAATGACAGTTCGCTGGAAGCCTTCCGCACCAAGAACATGTATCTGGCCGGTTATTGGGAATACCGCACCTATAAGGCAAACCGCCTTCCCAGCCTGACGCTGAACATGACTCCGGCACAGTACAACCGCGATATCACCAAGCGTTACGACTCCGAACAGGACCTTGACATCTATCGCAGCCAGCAATCCTTCTATGCATACGGCAATCTTGCCGTCAGACAGAATTTCGACTTGACGGGCGGTACGTTCTATCTGGATACGGAGCTGGGCTATATGCGGAGCTTCGGTGGAAACAAGTATACCCAGTTCACCAGTGTTCCGGTTCGTTTGGGCTACTCGCAGAGTCTGGTCGGTTACAATCCTTTCCGTTGGGAACGCAGGATTGAGCCGCTGAAGTACGAAAAGGTGAAGAAGGAGTATATCTACAATGCAGAGCGGGTGTCCGAGCAGGCCACTACCTATTTCTTTGCGCTTGCCATGGCACAGGCGGAATATGACTTGGCCAAGGACAATGCCGTCTCCACCGATACCCTCTACCGCATCGGCATGCAGCGCTTGAAAATAGCCGCCATCAGCCGTGCCGACCTGCTGACGCTGAAACTCGACGTGGTGAACGCCCGCAATACTTTGCAGAATGCCGCCAGTGCCTTGAAGCGCGCCATGTTTTCGTTGGCATCTTTCCTGAATATGGAGAAGAACACGGATATCAGGGTGTCGCTTCCGGGACGTCCGAGGGCGCTGACCATACCGGTTGATGAGGCTTTGCTGGCCGCTCAAGCCAACAATCCGGAATTTCTGGGGCTTCGTCAGGAAGTGCTGGAAGCCGAGCAGACAGTAGATAAGACGAAGAAGGAATCGCGCTTCAACGCCAGCATCAACGCCAGCGTCGGCTTCAACCAGGTGGCGGAGAAATTCGGTGAAGCATACAGGCATCCCATGCAGCAGGAGATGGTGTCGGTCAGTGTCTCCATTCCACTGGTGGACTGGGGCGTGAGGAAAGGCAAATACAACATGGCGAGGAACAATCTGAACGTGGTGAAGACTTCTGCCAGGCAAAGTGAAATCAGCATTGAGGAGGAGGTTATCATGACCGTCAGCGACTTCAACGTCCAGCAAGCCCTCGTCGCCAGTGCCGAAGAGGCCCTCGACCTTGCCATCCTGGCGTATAACGAAACCCGCCAGCGCTTCATTATCGGCAAGGCAGACATCAACAGCCTGACCCTCTCGCTGAACCGCCAGCAGGAAGCGCAACGCAATTACATCTCCGCCTTGCAGGACTACTGGCTGAATTATTACAAGATACGGAAACTGACGTTGCACGACTTTGCCAGCGGATTTTCGCTGTCGGAAAAATTTGATTATAATAACTGATGAAACGAGTTTCTTCCTTCACCGTCATAGTGGCGTTTGTCTGCCTTGCTTTGGTAGGGGTGGCGTTGATACCGCTGCTCCCCGTCAAGCTGAATCCGTCACGCAGCCTGCCCGGCTTCACGGTGGGTTTCAGCATGCCTGGCACTTCGTCGCGGGTGGTGGAGATGGAAGTGACCAGCAAGCTGGAATCCATGCTGGCGCGTATCCGCGGAGTGAAGCGGCTGAACTCCACTTCGGGCAACGGCTACGGCAACATTACTGTGGAGCTGGACAAGCATGCCGATGTCGAGGCAGTCCGCTTCGAAGCTTCCACCATCATCCGGCAGACGTGGCCCCAATTGCCCGAAGGTGTCAGCTATCCCACCATTCACATGAAAGTGCCCGACGAGAACGCCTCACGCCCTTTCATGTCCTTCACACTGAATGCCCCTTCCACTCCGATATTGATTCAGCAGTATGCCGAGGAGCATATCAAGCCGCGGCTGGCAAATATTCCGGGTATCTATAAGGTGGAACTCAGCGGTGCCACGCCCATGGAGTGGAGACTGGAATATGACAGTGAACAGTTGCGCTTGCTGGGTGTGACCCTATCGGACATCAGCGAGGCAGTACAGCGGCATTACCGGAAGGAATTTCTGGGTACGCACAATGTGGATACAGGTAACGGTAGCCGGGAATGGATACGCCTGGCACTGGTGCCGGAGAGCAACTCCCTTGGTTTTAATCCTGCTGCCATCACCGTGACGGCTACCGACGGGAAACTGCTCCGCTTGGACGAACTGGTGTCGGCTGTCCGTATGGAGGAGGAGCCGCAAAGCTATTACCGCATCAATGGGCTGAATTCCGTCTATCTATCCATTACTGCGGAAGAAACTGCCAACCAGTTGCAACTGAACCGTGCCGTGATGGACGAGATGGAAGCTGTTCGGCAGGTACTTCCTGTCGGATATGAAGTGCATGCCAGCTATGATGCGACCGAGTACATACGGGAAGAACTGGACAAGATTTACTTCCGTACCGGTTTGACGGTACTCATCCTGCTTGTATTTGTATGGCTCATTACTCGTAAGTTGAAATATCTTTTTCTGATAGTTACCAGCCTGGCTGTAAATATAGCGGTGGCACTTATCTTCTACTACCTCTTCGGACTTGAGATGCAGCTTTATTCGCTGGCGGGTATCACTGTCTCGCTGAATCTGGTGATAGACAGCACCATTGTCATGACCGACCACATTCTGCATCGGCGTAATCTCAAGGCCTTCCTGTCGGTGTTGGCGGCAACCCTCACTACGATGGGTGCGCTTGTTATCATTTTCTTCCTTGACGAGAAGATACGGCTCAACCTGCAGGACTTTGCAGCGGTAGTGATCATCAATCTGGCTGTTTCCTTGATGGTGGCGTTGTTCTTTGTTCCGTCGATGATTGAGAAGATAGGACTGGTGAGGCGGATTACGGGGAAGAAAAGGCGTCTTGTCTTGCCGGGGCTGACGCAAACATTCAAAACAAGGTTGGGACGGATTTTCAGACGTTTCCCCGTTTATTTCTCCTGCTGCTATTCTGCTCTCATCCGTTTTCTGTGCCGTTGGCGCTGGGCTGTATGCCTGCTGTTACTGTTGGGTTTCGGTCTGCCCGTTTTTCTGTTGCCCGACAAACTGGAAGGAGGGGGAAAATGGGAAGCTGCTTACAATAAGGTATTCGGTTCGGATACCTATAAGGAGTCGGTAAAACCCGTTGTGGACAAGGCGCTGGGCGGCAGCTTGCGGCTTTTCATACAGAAGGTGTACGAAGGCAGTTACTTCACCCGTAATGAGGAGGTGGTGCTCTATGCCAACGCCAACCTTCCCAATGGCAGCACCCTCGAGCAGATGAACACTTTGATGAAACGTATGGAGACCTACCTCAGCCGGTTCAAGGAAATCAGGCAGTTTCATACTTCCATCTACAGCCCCCGGCGTGCCAGTATGCAGATTTATTTCAAGAAGGAAGCCCGGAACAGCGGTTTTCCCTATACACTGAAAGCCAATATGATAAGCAAGGCACTGGAACTGGGAGGCGGCAGCTGGGGCATCTACGGATTGCAGGACCAGGGGTTCAGTAATGACGTCCGCGAGAGTGCCGGCTCCTACCGCATCAGGATGTACGGCTACAACTACGACGAACTCTATGAGTGGGCGGAGAAGCTGAAGGCCAAGCTGCTGACGCACCGGCGTATCAAGGAAGTGCTCATCAATTCGGAGTTCTCCTGGTGGAAGGATGACTATCAGGAATTCTACTTCAACCTGAACAAGGAGCGCATGGCGCAAGAGGGCATCGACGCGCAAGTGCTTTTCTCTGCGGTGCGCCCCATCTTTGGCAAGAATCTGGAGATTGGTTCGGTAGCGGCCGAGCAGGGGATGGAGAAAATCAAGCTCTCTTCCCGCCAGTCTGCCGAATATGACATCTGGGCGATGCAGTTCTTCCCCTATGGAGTAGGAAACGGCAAGCATTACAAGCTTTCCGAACTGACTACTGTGGAAAAGGGACAGATGCCGCAGGAGATTGCCAAAGAAAACCAGCAGTACCGCCTCTGCCTGCAATACGAATATATCGGCTCCAATGAGATGGGCAACAAGATACAGAAACGTGACCTGGAGGAGTTCAACAAACTGTTGCCGATGGGTTATACAGCCGAGTCGGACAGCAACAGTTGGTCATGGGGCGAGAAGGACAACCGCCAATACCTGCTTCTGCTGGTGGTGATAGCCATCATCTTCTTTACGACCAGCGTTCTGTTCAACTCCCTGAAGCAGCCGCTTGCCATCATCTTTGTGATTCCGGTTTCTTATATCGGGGTATTTCTTACTTTCTATTGGTTCCGGCTGAACTTCGACCAGGGCGGTTTTGCCTCGTTCGTCCTGCTGTGCGGCATCACGGTGAATGCCAGCATCTATGTCCTGAACGAGTACAACAGCATCCGACGTCGTTTCCCCCGTCTTTCCGCTCTTCGTGCCTACGTCAAGGCGTGGAATGCGAAGGTCGTTCCTATTTTCCTCACGGTAGTTTCTACCATTCTGGGATTTATCCCTTTCATGATAGGTGAGGACAAGGAGGCTTTCTGGTTTCCATTGGCGGCGGGTACCGTTGGCGGACTGGTGATGTCCGTCATCGGGATCTTCTTTTTCCTGCCGGTTTTTGTGCTGAAACAGCGTGATTTTCTTAGGAAATGATTACTTTTGCTCGATTTTGTTACCTGAATGGATACTTGAATTTTAAATATGGAAAGTGCGGAGTACTCTTTGGATGAGTTATTATGTCAGTCTCTTCTGTTGTTTCGTCAGTATCGGTTTTATGATGCTCCGGAATGTGGAGAAAAGGCATTCCGGATATTGGAGGAAGCCCATGTATGGATGGGGCGTACGCAAGAGTGTGTGGATATGGCGAAATGGGGGTGCGTGATAGAGTGTCTTGTGCCGAAATACTACATAGAAGATGATACGGATGCGATTCTGGAAGAAATTGATGCTGCCTTGGTTGCGCATTGGAAGAGGATAGAGAAAATCCATGCAGAAGTCACCACCGTTTATTTATGGCTGGGGTACTATTTCCTGCTACGTTTCAGAAACCGGGAATCCCGTTCCCATTCCCGTTGTAAACAGATAATGTCCAGCTTGTTGTGTGCTTTGGTCGAAATCTTCCGTAAGGTGGAGAAGGGGGGAGCCCCGACAGAAGTCTTGTCACATCTTTCGGTAGATGTTTGGGGAGAGACCGTCTGCTGGATGGAGCAGGTACATGATTCCCGTCTTTGCGAGAAGCAGTCGTCAGCTTTGCTGGCACAACTCTATAACCTGAAAAGTGTGGAGTTGGAAAAAGGTCCGGGAAAGCAGGATGCTTTGCTCCAGCAGATTCTGGAGTTTTATTGCTTTTAAGGGAAAATTATCTCTGCTTAGTTTTATCATTTCTGCTTCCACACTTCCACCTACTTCCTGCATCCCTTTATTCATCGGCATTACAAGTGCTGTGGAAGCAACTCAAAAAGGTGGAAGCAACTTTTGCTTCCACAGCGGAAATACGCCGAAAAGTAAGTTAATATCTTGTTTGTTAGTGTATTAATAGAATGTACAGCATTTTGCAAATATCTTGTTTACACGATATGCGTTTCGTGTAAACACGGTATTAACTTCGTAAAAGACCGTTTACCGATAGACTGCAGCTGGGCTCATAATAGGAATAAGATAGGTGCACAGTATGGGGAAACTATGAGTATAATAGGTGTTCAACGGTTATGAAGCACCTTGTTGACGGTCGTTAGTCGAGTGGTTGACGGCCGTTGGCAGAGCGCATCACGGCCGATAGGCGCTGATAACTCCGTACAGAAAATGGAAAGGAAGCCTATGTAAGGGGAAACAAGCTCTGAGCTATTTGTTTTGTTTGCCACATTTATCTTGTTTTTGTACATTGTTGAAGCGGTTTTTTGTATCTTTGAAGGGAGAGGCCGTAAAAAAGCTTATTCTCATCCAAAGTTTAATTATATATACATGGATTATGAAGCGATGTATAGTACTGTTCATAACATTCTGCTGTGCAGTTGTTTCTAATGCGCAGACAAATGGCATTGTGACTGATGGGGAAAAAGGATTGCCGTTGGCTGGTGTGAATATTTATCTCCAAAAGGATTCTGTGGGCATAGGAGTTATACGTAATGATAATCTGGTAAAGAACATGTTCATATGAAAAAACTGCTATATCTTGGGCTTTTGTCCGTTTGCGTACTGTTAGGTTCTTGCGTAGAGAAGAACGTATTCAATGCTTTTGATAAGGTAGAGAGGTATATGGATGTATATTCTGACAGTGCATTGCTGCTGTTGGAACAAATTCCTCATCCGGAGGAGCTTCGTGGGAAGCAGCGGGCAGACTATGCATTGCTGCTGACACAAGCACGTGATAAAAACTATCTGGATAGTTTGCAGTCGGATTCGTTGATAAAAATTGCGGTAGATTATTATAAGGATGATGGTGTAAAAGCAGGAAAGGCATTGTTTTATTATGGTAAAGTGGCAGCTTTGCAAGATAATGATACATTGGCTATACAAGCTTATTTGAGCGCTTTGGCTAAATTGGAGAAAACAGAAGAGTATAAGATGATGGCTTTGGTGCACCAATATGTAGGTAGGCTGAATGATGACTCGGAAATGTATGATATGGCACTTGACAACTATCGAAAATCTATTTTTTATAATAAAAAAGTCGGTGATACCTTGAAAATGGTGTATAGCTATCGTAATATCGCCTGGATTTATGAGGTTCGGAAAGAGTATGTTAATGCTGCACGATATGCGAAGATGGGAATGTCTTTGTTAAAGCAGGATAGTTTGTCTCCGGTATATTCTTCTTTGGCGCACTTTTTGGGCGAACAAGAAAAACGACAAGGAAATTATGTGAAAGCAGTTGAATTTTTTCATT
>OGQP01000493.1_pt1 | contig 26725 bp, 29 predicted proteins | sample 1553251 | NCBI WGS metagenome assembly OGQP01 (sample SAMEA2580016, study PRJEB22360) | human gut metagenome | biome: human gut; feature: human-associated habitat; material: faeces | place: Denmark | collected 2008/2010 | reverse complement strand
GGCAGCCCCTGCACCTGTCCATACAGATTCGGCTCGCCGCACCAAACGTCGTGATAAACCACACTCTCGCCGGCCACCACGTCCATGACCCGCGTTTTGACGTCAATGCCGCCGGCCACGCCGGTATTGATAACGCAGTCCGGCGCAAAGTTCTTAATCAACTCCAGCACGCCGACCGCCGCACAGACTTTTCCCAAGCCGCTGCGCGCCAGTACAACGTCCTTTTCGCCGATTTTTCCTTCAAAAAACTCCAACCCCTGGCACGAAACGTCGCGCCCGCCGGACATCAACCCCCGTAGCAGGCCGAACTCCTTGTCCATTGCCACGGCCAAACCGATTTTCCTCATCTTCGTTCCTTTGCTGTTTTTTTGCTATTAAACACGGAGATTGTTTTAAATACAACATTGAAATTGGAAAAATTCAGCTTAATATTAGCCCTTATGAAAAGAAGAAAAAACATATTCTCGCTTCGTACCGTCGCAAGCTATCAGTTTCTGGCCCTCTGGAGCAGCTTTTACATCGCCTGGCATTTTTCCGCGCCCTGCGGCGGCTGTTCCTGGTTTACCGGCGCCGCAGCTTTGCTTGTTTCCTATGCGTTTTTCAATACCTTTTGGCTCATGGTTGCTTCGCTGCGCCGCAAAATTACCCTTTCGCGCAGCATTTTCAATTTGTCATCGCTGGCGCTCGGCTTTATATTTTTCCTTATGCTGCTGTTCATCGTCAGCGATTTTCTGCTCAACATTCCCGCCTATGCCAACCTGTATTTTGCCCACCCGGACGCCGCGGCCTGGGGACTTGCCGCACTGGCTGCGCTTATCAGCCTTTACGGCTTTTTCAATGCGCGCCGCATCCGCGTTACCGCTTACGAAATCCGTACAGAAAAAACCGGCGTCGACTTTACCTTGGCGCTGGTTTCCGACCTGCATATCGACAATTGCGGCCTTGGCCTGAACCAGATGGCCAAAATTATTGAAAACATCAACCGTATCAACCCGGACTTTACCGTTTTCGCCGGCGACATTATCGAAAGTGCCCCCGACCATTTCTGCGCGCTGGACTTCGCCGCCGAATTCAGAAAAATCAACAGCAAAACCGCCAATCTGGCCATTGTCGGCAACCATGAATACTATGGCGGCAAAATCAACGAAAACATAAAGGCGCTTGAAAACGCCGGCCTTACCGTCCTCAAAGACTGCACGCTCACTTTCGGCAACATAACCGTCGCCGGCCGCGACGACAAGTTCGTCAAAGACCGTTGCCCGTTGAAAAAACTGCTTAAAGGCACCCCGAAAAAAAACTTTGTGCTGGTGCTTGACCACAACCCGACGGACATCGCCGAAGCCGTAACGTCGTCAGTCGACCTTCAGGTCTCCGGACATACCCACAACGGTCAGATTTTTCCGTTCAACCTGATAGTCCGCAACATTTATCAGAACGGTTACGGACATAAGCAAATCGGCAACACCCACACCGTCGTCAGCTCCGGAGCCGGCAGCTGGGGACCGCAGCTGCGCCTCGGCACCAAAGCCGAAATCGTCTGCATCAAAGTCAAATCTGTCAAGGACTGAATCTCATGAACAAACAATACAAAAACATCGTCATTCTGACCGGCGCCGGAATTTCCGCGGAATCCGGACTGGCCACCTTTCGCAGTTCCAACGGCCTGTGGAACAATCATCGGGTTGAAGACGTCGCCTCCGTCGAAGGCTTCCGGCGCAATCCGGCACTGGTACACGACTTTTACAACGACCTCAAACTCGAAATTCAGAAAGCCAAGCCCAATCCGGCGCATTTGGCGATTACCCGTCTGCAAAACGAATATCCGGCCGAAATTTCCGTCGTTACCCAAAATGTCGACACTCTCCACGAAAAAGCCGGCAATAAAAACATTTACCACATTCACGGTCAGATAAATCAGGCCGTCTGCCTCAACTGCGGGCATATTCTGGAAACCTTCGGCGACGTTGACACCGAAACCGTCTGCCCCCAGTGCGGCGTTGTCGGCATGATGAAACCCAACATCGTCTTCTTCGGCGAAAACCTCCTCTGCATGGACAAAGTCGAAATCCTGCTCCGCAGCTGTGACCTGTTCGTCTCCATCGGCACTTCCGGCGTTGTTTTTCCGGCCGCCGCCTTTGTTCAGACTGCCAAATACTACGGCGCCGATACCATTGAGTTCACGCTTGAACCAACCTCAAACAACTTTTATTTTGACAGGCATGTCTACGGCCCGGCCGGACAAACGCTTCCCCCTTATGTCGACGGACTGGTAAAATCCGCAGTCCGGCCTTAGCTTGCCCAAAGCCCCGGCAGAAGGTCCTTCTCTAGCAGCCTTTGTGAAAAACCATCGGCAGGCCTTCTCCGCTTTCCGGAATTTCAAAACGGCTGACAAACTTGTCAAAACAGGCTTCGTCGACAACCAGAGCCTCAGCATCGTTTTCCGTGCGGGCCAAAACACGCCTCTTTGCCGTAGCCATATCACATTCGACAACGTCAAAGAGCACCCGCTCGGCCAGTTCGGACGCCTTAGCATATGCCAGACGCCGGTCTTCTTTCGACCAGAACCCCATATCCATAACCGCGTTGCCGCCGGCACGGCAGATTTCGCCGCAGAGTTTCCACATCAAATCCGCCACCGGCCGCATATACTTTCGAAATTCGGCATCAGGCAAATTACGGCCGAACAAATCGCGCATAAACTCGTCATGTGTCAGACGCACTGCCGGAAGCCTTTTTGCCAGTCGCTTTGCCAGCGTCGTCTTGCCAAACCCCATATAACCGCAGACCATATGTATTTCAGACATAACCCTCTCCTCATGTTTGGCTTTGATGATAAACAAAAAACCCCGCCTTTGTAAAGCGGGGTTGTCCGGGTGCCGCAATTTATTTTTTGTCGGCCTTGGCCTCGTCTTTGCGCAGCTTTCTGTCTTCTCTTCTGTGTTTGCGCATTTCGTCGTGTCTGGCCTTCATTTCTTCCAGGCGGGTCTTCTGCTCAGGCGTCAGAATTGCCTCAAACTCTTTCATGTTTTCCTTGCGCAATTCGTCTGCTTTGCGGCGCAGTTCGTCCATCTGCTTCATCAGCGGTTCAACCTTTTTGCGGCCGTCCTCGCGGATTTTGTCAGCCTTGGCAATCTGTTCTTCCGACAATCCTAAATCTTTGGCAAAACGGTCGGCCAGCTTCTTGTGCATTTCCCTGTCAAATTTCAGCCCGTGAGCGCGCGGACCCTTATGCCCGGGACCAAACTCGGGAGGCGGAGGCGGCAGCATCTCATGTCCCGGAGGAGGAGGCGGCGGCAGCATTTCTTCCTGAGCGTTTGCCGAAATCGAACCCAGCATGACCGCCGCGGCGCAAACCGCTGTCAACATCAATTTTTTCATTATCTGTCTCCTTTCAAATGTTGTAATTTTTCACTTAATGTTTTTCTGGCGTTAAACAATCTTGATTTAATGGTTCCCACCGGCTCGCCGGTTTTTGCGGCAATCTGGTCATAGCTCATTTCCTCAAACTCGTACCAAACCACGACCTGGCGCATTTTGCGGGGCAGTTCGTCAACGGCTTTCAGAATCTGTCTCTGCCGGGTCTTGGCGTCCAGAACTTCTTCCTGTCTGCCGCCGACCCGCACATTTTCCAAAATCTCGTCGCCGCCGACCTGCCCGGCCTCGATTTTATACTGCCGCGATTTGAAATAGTCGCGGCAGACGTTGGCCGTCAGCGCCCCTATCCATTGGCTGAATTTTCCCTGCTCCTTATAATGGTCCATGTTTCTCCAGGTTTTGATATATACTTCCTGTTCGATGTCCTCATTATAGGAACCGGTCAGTTTTTTGATAATCGCCTTAATCAGGCCTCTGTTCTGTTCAATAATGTCTTTCATCAGCCGACCATCAGCAAACCGTATTCGTCAACCGGAAGCCCCATTTCTTCAATGACGGACGAATTCTCGCTGACCGAAAATTCCGTACCGAAAAGATAATAGTCATAACTCATCGTGTAACCCTCGCTTTTCGGATAAAAACTTCCGATACCGAGCAGCAGAACCAGCGAACACAAAGCCGCCTTGATGCGGTTGTTGCGTTTCTTGCGGGCAAAGTACAGCGGCTTGGCCTCTTTTATCAATGCGGAAATGTCATCCATTGTTTTTCTCCTTACACAACTTGAAACGACGCCTTGCCGCAAAAAGTTCATTTTTATTTTAAAATAATTGCCTATATCTTTACATACCGTTTACAAAAAATACTTCTTTACAAAAAAATTTTACCGTCTTATAGATGACGACGGTTTAAAATAAATGACGCATTTTCAGAAAGAAGCTTAACAGAATGATTCAGGATTTAACTCGCGGAAATCCCGCCTCGCTTATCGTAAAATTTGCCTTGCCGCTGCTCATCGGCAACCTTTTTCAGCAGCTCTACCAGGTTTCCGACATCATTATCGTCGGCCGTCTCATCAGTGTCGACGCATTGGCCGCTTTGGGCGCTTCGGCACCGATATTTTTCGTTATTCTGCTGGTAACGCTCGGTTTTACCGGCGGCCTGACCGTTATTACCGCGCAGCGATTCGGTGCCCGCGACGAAAGCGGCGTGCGCCGTTCCGTTACCCATTCGCTGAGAGCCTGCATTATCCTCAGTTTCATTTTTACCTTGCTGCTGCTTGTTTTCCTGCACCCGATTCTCCGCTGGATGAACGTCCCCGAAAACATTATGGACGACGCCTATAAATTCATGTTCGTTCTCGGACTGGCTCTGCCCGTCATCGTTGCCTATAACCTGCTCTCAGGTTTTATCCGCGCTTTGGGCGACAGCAAAACCCCGCTCTATTTTCTCATTGCCACGACGGTCGTCAACGTGCTGCTCAACCTTTTCCTGATATCCGTCTGCAAACTGGGCGTCGTCGGTTCGGCACTCGGTACGCTTATTTCCATTACCGTTTCCGGCATTTGCTGCGCCGTTTACATCGGCCGCCGTTTTCCGATTCTCCGCCTCAGCCGCGAAGACTGGAAATACAACCGCGCCTTCATGAAAGAACATCTCAATATCGCCGTACCGATGGCCATTCAGTTCTCGGTTCTCTCCGTCGGTCTCCTTATTATGCAGAAAGTCTGCAACTCTTTCGGTTCCGACACCATCGCCGCCTTTACCGCCGCCCTGCGTATTGAGCAGCTGGCCACTCAGCCGCTGGTCGCCCTTGGCATCGCCATGGCCACCTTTTCGGCGCAGAATTTCGGCGCCGGCATGATTAAACGCATTCGCCGCGGCGTTCTTTACAGTTCGCTCATGTCCGTCAGTTTCAGCGTTTTCATTGCCCTTCTGGTGCGCTTTGTCGGCGAAAACATGATTACGGTATTCTCCGATGACGTTACCGAACAAATTGTCTACACCGGCCGACAGTATCTGAACATCAGTACCCTGTTCTACATTTTTCTCGGACAGATTTTCATCTTCCGCAACACTCTTCAGGGCATGGGGCAATCGGCCATTCCGCTGATTGCAGGCTTTACCGAGCTGCTGATGCGTTCTTTCGCCGCCATCTGGCTGGCCGGACACATCGGTTATCTCGGCGTTTGCTGGGCCAGCCCGATAGCCTGGTTCGGCGCCGCCGTGGTTGTTTCCGTCGGCTATTTCGTAACCATTCGCAAAATGAACCGGCGCTATCTGCGTAACAATCTGCGCATGGCCGCCCACAAAATCGGCCTGTTGAAACCGGAAAAGGAACGCCCGGTTCTTACCCCTGCCGAATAACAAAAAACCCCTCGCAAGAGGGGTTTTTTGTTACAGCAGAGCCGGCTTGCCGATATTACCCTTCGCACAGCCGTCCGTATCCAGAAAACCGCGAACCCGCGTCCATATTCCGGCAGCCTGCTCCGAAGAATAGGGCCTGAAACAGAAATCGACCCTGTACGCCGCAGCCTTCACTTCCGGAGCTTCCGCGGCAAAACACAGCGGCCGCTCGTCAAACAGCATAATCTGGCAGTCGCGTGACAACGCCTTGTATCGAACACCGTTCCGGGTCAGCTCCAGCCACTTTTCGCCGCGCGGACAATCGGCGCAGGCATTGGAACGAATGCAGTCGGCGCTGATAAACAACGGCACATCCGCATAAACAGGCAGAACGACGGGCAACGGCGATGCTGCGGCCATGGATTTCATGTTGCGCAAAACATCTTCCGGCGAAAGCGTTACCCTCGCCGCCCCCATTTCTCCGGCCATCGCCGCCGCCTGTGTATTCAGCACATACAACGGATAGTCAAAACTGAGATCAATGCCATTTTCCGGTAAAACTTCCAGCCCCCAGTAATTGCCGATTTCCCATTTTTTGTAACCGGCCGACAGCATGGCGTTAATCGTCTTTTCAAAAGTCTTCGGACGACGGCAGACCGTTGGCAGCGCCAACCTGACTTTGCTTTTCGGCAAAGCCGACAACGTTTCCGTTTTCGTATTCTCAGAAAGCAGAAAAACGATTTCCGCCGCTTCTTCCAGATTAATTACGGCAAGCGTTTCGACCTTGTCGGTTTTGACAATCCATTTCGGCGCACCGCTTTCCCGAACCTTTTTCACGGCAGGCAGCACGCGCGGCTCTTCTTCAAAAACAACCTGCCCGTACAAACCGCGCCGCAGTTCATTCAATAAAGATGCCGGAGCAAACAGTCCCTGCGGATTTTCTATTGTCAGATTGCCCAGCACAAAATCCGTATCGCCGGTTTTGCCAAAAGCTTTCCGAACCGCATCCGCCGTTTTGTCCGGATTTTCGGCTTTTGCAAATTCGCCGGTAACAGCATAGAAAAACTCGCCCGCCGCGGCCGAAAGCTTTCCCTTTTCAATCATTACCGAAACATCGAGTTGTCTCCGCTGCCTGAACGCTCCCGGTTTTGGTTTTTCATAAGGATAAGCGCCTTTGACTTCGCTGGCGGAAGCCAGATAAATGTCCCAGCCTTTCTCTAATCTCGGCGCATGCGGCGGCAGTTTGACTTCGACCGTCTCGCCGGCCTGCGCTTCAAACACGTTGCGGCCGTTTACACGCAAACTTTGCAATGAAAAGCCAAAAGGCTTTTCCTCGCCGGGAACGTCTATCTGGATACCGTCGTAGCGGGCGATTTTATGCGTTGTCCGAAACTGCAGGCTGTTGTTGCGAAGCGGGCCGGTTCTGCCGATTTTCAGACCGCGGTGTCCGACAAAATCGCGGTCAATGACGTCTTTGTTCCTGCCGTTGAAATGAAACTTCGTCCACGGACGCGAAAAAATTTGCCGGATATTCTCGGCCCTTTCGGCATCGTCGCCCCTGCCGTCCAGAATCCGCCGGTAATAGTCGACCGCAGCCGCCACGTACAGGGCCGTCTTTTTGCGACCCTCTACCTTCAGCGACGTTACCGGCATTTTTAAAACCTCGCCCTGCAGCGCCATGTCTTTCATAGAAAAATAGTGTTTTTCGCCGTCACAGCCGCCGAAAGCCGCCCGGCACGGATACAGGCACTTGCCTCGGTTGGCGCTTTTGCCTGTTTCCAGAGAAGAGAACATGCATAACCCGCTGTAGGAATAGCAAAGGGCGCCGTGGATAAAGGCTTCGGTTTCCAACCCCGGAATTGCGGCAATTTCCCTTATCTCATTCAAAGTCAGCTCCCGGGCCAGCACGACGCGGCTGAAACCGATTTTTTGCAGCGCCAGCGCGCCTTCTTTGTTATGTACGGCCATTTGCGTGCTGGCATGCAGTTCCAGCTCCGGATAAGCCTCGCGCACAATGCGCGCCACGCCCAAATCCTGCACGATCAGCGCGTCAACCTTATATTTGGCGCACAGGTCAAGCGCCTTCAGCAGTTCCGGCAGCTCGTCCTCCTGAAGCAGCGTATTGACCGCAACATAAACCTTTCGCCCCAGCGAATGAGCATAACCGACAAACTCGTTCAGATCGTCGGCGCCGAAATTGGCGGCCGTCGCCCGCGCCGAAAAATGCTTTAAGCCCAGATAGACCGCATCTGCGCCGTAATAAAGCGCCGCATAACCGGCTTCCGTGTCGCCGGCCGGTGCCAGAAGTTCTTTTTTCATTTTCTTTTCCGCTAAAAATTTTTTTATCAGGCTATTGCAAGCACGCCGCTTTGTCAAGTTCGGAAATCACGACGGCCCTGCCGCCGAACATCTCCCTGACCGTCCCCGCCGCCGCGGCGGCGGTCTGCTCCAGCAGACCGGGCAAACCGGCAGGCAAAATGCCGTTTTCTTCAAAAACGACGGCTTTCTCTTCTCCGAAATCAACCGCTGCGTCAAGAACCGCGCCAAAGCTCTCCGGCGTACACAACAACACAAAATCATAGAAAGCGGTTAAAGCCCGGCACTTGTTCTCAACAAAAAGCGGTACCTTTTCCGGCACTTTGACGAGCAGATTGAACCGGGAAGTGTCCATTTTTTCCAAAACTTCAAACCGCTGCCGGTAAAAAGCCAGATACTCCCGAAATACCCGCTCTTCGTCTGCCGGAACCACACCGCCCTTGAACATCTCGGATACAATCAGCACCTTTCTTTTAATAACGGGTAGCTTGGCCGGCAGATACCGGTCATAAATAATCCGGCGCGCCTGTTCGGCATCCTCGCTGTTGGAAATCCGCTTAATCTCGTCCGAATCGTTATACAGGGAAACCACGCGGGGAACAAATACCGGCACATATTTTCGACTGTAGCGCAGCATCAGCTCCCAATCCACAAAACGCTTCATGCTTTCGTCAAAGCCGCCCAGTTCGTCATAAAGGCTGCGATGATGAACGAAAGCATTCATGTCGGCCAGACACCACCGGCAGAACGCCCGTGCGTCATAAGCCCTGCCGACAACCCGCCGATTGTTCAAATGCTTTATCTGGGCATAATAACACTTTGCGCCTCCCGTCCGAACGGCATTTTCAAATACCGCAAAATAATCGGCACACATCCGGTTGTCCGTATCCAAATATCCGGCCCATTCCCGGGTCGCGGCACACAATCCCTTGTTTCTGGCAGCGCTGACACCCTCATGGCCGCTTCGCAGATACTTCAGGCGTCCGCAAGCCATTTCGGCGCCGTAACGTTCTTTCAGCAACATATCCGTTCCGTCGGACGAACCGTCGTCAACGACAATCAGTTCAAAATCGGGATAATTCTGCATCAGGACGGAATCAACGGCTTCACAAATGCAGAAAGCGCGGTTAAACGTCGGCATAATGATTGAGTAACCGGGACACAGGCTCATTTTCTTCCCGTTCCCCATCCCATCAGCCTGCTGACGTCTTTTTCCGCCGTTCCGTCATTAAACACCAGCGCGTTGATACCCAGCGCCTTAGCCGCTTCGACATTTGCCGGCTTGTCGTCAATAAACAGAATTTCCCCAAACGCACAGCCGAGTTTTTCGCGCATGCTCTCATAAATCCGCGGATCCGGCTTCAACAGTCCCAAATCAAAAGAGCAGAAGATACGGTTCTCATCGATCAGGCCGAAAGCGTCCGCCGTATCTTTCAGGTTCGGCAATGCGTTCGACAAAATGCCGTTGACGATTCCCTTTTTCTTCATCTGTTCCATCAGGCGGCGCGTCGTTTCCCTAAATTCGCCGATGCCGTCGCGAAAAGCCAGATTAATCTGTGCGTCAATTCCCGGCTGAAACTTAACCGCGCAGTATTTGCACAACTGACGGCAAAGCGTTTCAAAGCTTACCTTTCCGAGCATAAAGGCATCATAGTCGAAACCGACGGCGCCGTTGTTCTCGTTAAATGCCGCCATATCCTCGGTTCGGCTTTTCATAAACTCGTTCACGAATTTCAGGGTATACGGATAAATGACGCCGCCGACGTCCCAAATGCAGTATTTTATTTTCAGTTTTCCGGCCATTGTAACCTCGTTCGTTTATTTTCCGATAATATGATATCCGAATATAAATATATTGCAATCAGATAAAACAAAACCCCGCCGTCGGCGGGGCTTTTGCTAGAAACGGAAATCCCTCTTTCCGCGCTCTATTTCGCCGATATGTTCGCGGCAAATTTCCCGAACCTTGTCTTTCGGAATATTGTCCAGTTCTTTCTTAATCAGCGCCTCGCCGATCTTACGGGTTTCCGGACTGGCATAATCGACAAGATACTCCTTAAGCGTCATCAGCGCATTTGGCAGACAGCAGTTGTGAATCTGCAGATTCTTGCATAAGGCCATAAAGCGGTCGCCGGTACGCCCTTCGCGATAGCAGGCCGTGCAGAAACTGGGAATGTACCCAAGCTCCATCAGCCATTTGACCACATCATCAAGCGTACGCGTATCACTGACCTCAAACTGCGCCGAGCTTTCGTCTTCCGGCTCCGGCGTGTCATAACCGCCGACGCTGGTTTTGGAACCGCCGCTGATTTGCGAAATGCCGTAATGAATGACTCTCTCCCGGCAGGCTTTGCTCTCGCGCGTCGACATAATCATTCCCGTATAAGGCACCGCAATACGGATACAGGCCACGATTTTGGCAAAAGTATCGTCGTCGATGCCGTTGTCAAACACGTCAGGATCAATATCGTCCGCTCGGCGGATTCTCGGAACCGAAATCGTATGCGGCCCCACGCCGTGAACCGCTTCCAAATGCTCGGCATGCATCAGCAAACCGGCAAATTCGTAACGATAACGTTCCAGACCGAACAGAACGCCCAGTCCGACATCGTCAATTCCGCCTTCCATCGCCCGATCCATCGCTTCGGTATGATAGTCATAATTATGCTTCGGCCCGGTCGGATGCAGTTTCTCGTAACTCTCTTTATGATAGGTTTCCTGAAACAGGATATAAGTGCCGATCCCGGCTTCTTTAAGCTTGCGGTAATTTTCAACCGTCGTCGCCGCAATATTGACGTTTACGCGGCGGATTGCACCGTTTTTATGCTTAATGCCGTAAATCGTCCTGATACATTCCAGAATATATTCAATCGGATTATTGACCGGATCCTCGCCGGCCTCAATCGCCAGACGTTTGTGCCCCATGTCCTGAAGCGCAACCACTTCCCGCGCCACTTCTTCCTGCGTCAGCTTGCGGCGCGGAATATGCTTGTTCTTGGCATGATACGGACAATAAACGCAGCCGTTGACGCAGTAATTGGACAGATACAGCGGCGCAAACATCACAATCCGGTTGCCGTAATAATCTTTTTTTATCTGCTCCGCCAGTTCAAAAATTTCCCTGTTCTTTTCGGGAATGTCACAGTCAAGCAGAATCATCGCCTCGCGATGATTCAGCCCTTTGCGTTCTCTGGCTTTGTTCAGCACCCGGTCAACGAGCTGCGGGTTGTTCCTGTTGGCGTCGGCATAGGCCAGCGTGTCCAGCACTTCCTGATGGCAGATAAACTCTTCCGCCTTTAACGATTTCGGATTATACATTCAGTCACTCACTTTCTTTCAGGTCAGTCAGACTTCCCTGTCAGGTTAACAAAATTTTAGGTCATACTATCCCTAGGGCCGCCTTTTGGCAAGTCCGAAAAAGCTATTCGTCGTCTTTTGTGCAGAAATTGGAATAGGCGGTTTTGGCGCTGACGCCTTCCAAACGTCCGATTTTTCCGGCTAAGGCGCTGATAAGCTCTTCCGGCGCGTCAACCGCAACCGAAATAATGCTGACCTTTTTTTCCCGGTACGGAATTCCCATACGCCCGATAACATACGGCGCATATTCGTGCAAAACGGCATTCAGCCGTTCCGTTGCTTCCATGTTTTCGACAATAATGCCGATAATTGCAACTCTGCTTTCCATAAAAGTCTCCTTCATTTGTCGTTCTCACATTCTAACAGCGGCCGACAGATTTTTCAATCGCGAAATAAGCCTATGGAAATAAGGTTAGCACATCTTGATTTTGTTCCGTCCGGACATATTTATTCTGCTGTGGAAATTCAGAAATTTTGAGGAGAATACTTATGAAAATCATTCTCGGCATCATTACCGCGCTGGCTTTTTTCATCGGCGTTATGGTCAACAAAATGGCCCTTTCCATCGGCGAACAGATATATGCCGCCCTGTATTACATCATGGCTTTGATAGCCTTCTGCACGCTTTCGGTTCTTTTTGACGGCAAATTCACCTGCAGCTGCAACTGGCTTCGCCGCGAATGCGGCCTGCCCGAAAAAGACCTTGAAGACGAAGACGACGAAAACGCCGCCGAAGAAGAACTGACCGAAACCTATGACGGCGAAACCGATGAAACGGAGGAAAACCCGCGCAGAAAATTTGTCAAAACCATCATCATTACCAATAAAAACGACTGATAAAATTAAAACGGCGCCGACGGCCCGTTTTAGAAGTTGAAGTTTTCTTCGCTTCGCATTATTATATTTGACAAGGAGAAGAAACATGGCCATCGGCTGGACAGACGACGACGCGGTTCTCGACCAGATTCAGGATTCCGTCAACGATGAAGTAAACCGCGCCCGCAGAAACGTTCCCTGCGGCGAAAGCCTGTTGTATTGCGAAGAATGCGGCGAAGAGATTCCCGAAGCGCGGCGCCGTGCAATCCCCGGCGTCAGACTGTGCATTGACTGCCAGGAAGAGGCGGACAAACAGAACAAAGCCGTCAGTCTTTACAACCGCCGCGGTTCAAAAGACAGCCAGCTCAAATAATTTTTTGTCGTTCAATTACAGTTTGATAAAACTTTTTTAATACTTTTTGCCTATTTTGAATAAATAAAATTCAACTTTTATATCATACTGTGGAGAACCGTCATGAACAAATTGAACGATAAGGCCATTGCCGAAGCCGCTTACTACATCTGGAAAAACAACGGCTGCCCCGCCAATACACACGCACAGGACTGGGCCGCAGCCATCAAACAGCTTTCGGCCGCAGCTAAACCGACACCGCGCAAAACGGCTGCCAACGTCTCTGCCATCAGCAAAATCAGCACTGCGGACATCAATGCCCTCAATCGCCTTGCCGCCGCCAAAGGCAAAAAAATCAGCCCGGTCAGCGCCGCCGGCAAGCTGCTGGCCATTAATCTCGCCGCCGCCACCAACGCCGCACTGAAAACCAAAACAAAAACTCCGCTGAGAAGAATCTAATTCAATGCTCAAACCAAAATCCCGGTTAAAAAACCGGGATTTTTTCAATACGCACCTGTTTAACAAAAATTGACTTTTCGTCAACAGAATGTTATGGATAAAGAACTTATTTATAAAATTGTTTATTACATTAAAATATCTTATTATGGAAACAAGATTTGAAAAACTGGAAAAGCTGATTTCGGAACTGAACATCAGCGACAAAGAACTGATAAGCTGGGTTAACAACCGGGGTAGGGATAAAACCGGTTTGATACCGACAGAACTGCCTTTGGTGTATCGACGCGGCAATGTACTAACCGTCGAAAATGGACTGAACCTGAACCGCAAACACGAACTCTGGGGAATTCAGCTTCTTTCCGGCGTGATGGTTGCCCTGCAACGAGGTCCGGAAAACAACATTTCACCAGCCACATGGGAAGAAGTCAAAAAATTTGCCGAAAAGATGCGTTTTAAGGGCAAGCCGGGTTTTCTGCCATCCCAAGATGTTTTGAACAAGCATTGGGGCAAGGCGGAAAGAGAAAAATTTACAATCACAATTGCTGTATTAAAAGAAAACAACATTAACGCCGACGATTACCGGGGATGCATTTGGTGCTCTGAAGTATATGACTGTCACAATGCCTGTTTTTTTGGCCTGAGGTACGGCGGTAAAGGCTGGCACCCTAAGACTTACATCAATAAACGCATAGCCGTAGCTTTCAGCTAATATCCCAAAGAGAAACGGCGTTATCTTCGGATAACGCCGTTTCTCTTTGGTTCAATTCTTACATTTTCAGCGCAAAACAAACATAACGTCAGATTTCTCTGGCCTTCGGGATACCGAAGGCAGACATTCCCTCACGCAAAGGACGCCAGAATTTTTCATCCTTTTGTTCAAAATAAACCCGGTTTTGCCGCATATACTTGGCTACGACCTGCAAATCTTTCGGAGGATACAGCTTTTTCCCCGGACGATTATATTGCACAAAAACAACATTGCTCATAACCCACACCGGATGATTGCGATATTTCCGGGAAGTTTCGCCGACACGCACCTCGTCAATCGGAGGAAATTTCTCGCAAACCTGCGCCAGCACATTCATTATCAGCTTTCCTGCGTCTTCGGTGCTTTGCCGGCTGAGATATTTATTGCAAGCGGCAATAAAGACGTTCCGATCGCCTTTTTTATAAATATCGCCCAACTCCTCAACTATGCAGTCCGCCGTAACCTTTCCCTGAGCAAAAATGTCTTTCCGGCGCCAGGCCTCTTTCTCCAAATTGGCAAACAATTCTTTCCTGAGCGGAGAACTCTGCTCCAGCCGTTCGAAAACATTATAATTTTTATCCAGAAAATGGTTGCGCTGCCTGATACGGTTTTGCATTTCGGAAGACTTCTTAACAAACAACGCATCAACCTTGGCTATTTCATACAGACTGTATTCCCCGGCATCCATCATCTTAACCGCATTGCAGTCACAGACCAATTCTTCGCCCGCCCAGACAGCCTGCTCCTTAAAAAAGCCTTTCTGATACATGATATGCGAAAGCTCGTGCCCGAGAACAAAAGCCAGACTGTCCTCGCTGTCCAGTTTTAACAACGGCTCCTTGTTAAGCACAACCGCAAAATCCTGACCGCCGGCTAAAGAGGATACAATATCGGGATAATCCGCATCAACCACTCTGGCAATGCTGGCGTCAGATTTGTTGTCCGCCAAATAATAATGCAGCGAAAACTGTTCCAGAAAAGCCTTTTCTTTGGGACATTTCTCCAGCATCCGCCCGACTATTCCGGCCACATATTCGTCAAAAGGACGATTTTTGCCTTCATCCGCCAAACATAAAACAACAGCCAAATCATAATTCATCGGTATTCTCCTCCGGCCTTTTCAGAATACCAAAACCAAACGCTTTTGTATAGAATAAACTGATAAAGCGTAAAAACAAATATCTTGTCATTTCCACCGTTCAGATATAACATTAGACAATATAATCTAATTCAGAGAAAGTTCATGACAGGCAAAACGATTCAGATTTTTTTACCGGACGGCAATCCAAAAGGCGTCCGCAAAGCGTCTATAACCACAGACAAAATTGAAATTATTCAAATACCCCGGGTCAATCTGGCTGAAAACCGTAAACTTCTGGCTTTTAACGGCGTATATATTTTGGTTGACAGTCTTAAAGCCGAAAAACCCGAAATATACATCGGCAAAGGTGACGTTAAGACCCGCACATCTTCACATGACAGCAAAAAAGAATTCTGGAACGTCGTTTTTGCCATCCGCTTAAAAGACAATACTGGTTTTAACGATGCGCACAACAGTTATCTCGAATACTATTTCGTCAACAAAGCACACGAAATTAAACAATCCGTTATGAACGAAAACAAACAGGCTCCCAAATGTCCAAAACTTCCCGAGGAAACTCTGGCCGAATTGGAATGTTATATTACAACCATAGAAACATTACTGTCGACCATGGGACTGAAATGTTTTCAGCTTCTTGAAAACAAAAACATCAAAAAGAAAGACATTCTAAGCTGTACCGATAAATACGGCAGCTTCGGAGAAGGAGAATACACCGAAGAAGGCTTCTTACTTTATAAGGGCGCCAAATGCAAACTGCAAATGCATAAGGGAACAAAGCACATAGCCCAACGTGACGAGCTAATCGCCTCCGGACTGCTGAAAAAAGAAAAGGATCATTATTTACTGCAAGACAACAAAGTCTTTTCTTCCGTTTCAACGGCCGCCGCCATTGTGCTGGGGCGCAGGGCTAACGGCTGGACAGAGTGGAAAAATAAAGACGGCAAAACCTTAGACGAATTAGAAAGAAAATAAGAATAAGGTCACTCTTATTGAAAGCTCATTCGGCAGCGAGTTTGCATTGCGACAAAGAGCAATGCTTACGAGCCAGAAAAACTCCCGAGGGAGTTTGAACCTCTCTTCTTTAAGATACAAAAAAACCTTTAACTTCACAGTTAAAGGTTTTTTAATTGGTGGGAGTTGAGAGGTTCGAACTCCCGACCCTCTCGGTGTAAACGAGATGCTCTTCCAGCTGAGCTAAACTCCCATCGTGTTTACGATGAAGTTTATATACTCATAAAAACAATTAATCAAGCAAAAAATTACAAAAAATAAATTTTTCTTTCCTGTTAGAAATTATTCTGTTTCGGAAACCGGATTGCCGCCGACCAAAAATAAAAAAACAAGGGAGGCATAGCTCCCTTGTTTTCAGCGGATAATTTCCTCTTCCGGAAAATAAAACATCTCTTTGTCTTGCCGGGAATAAGCTCTTTCCCCAAAAGGTTCCTCCGGCTTTCGGTCATCGGGAATTTCCTCCGTAACCCTGATGCTTATCACACCGTTCGCACCACCCGCATAAGCAACTCTGACAAACGAAGCACCGATAATTACCGCCTCATTGTCGTCGTTCACATAGCAAAGCGCCTTATGCCGGTTAAAATTAAGCTGCAAAATCCGGCCGTCACATTCAACACTCCAACTGCGGCACATTTCAGACAAGAAACGGCGAAAACCGTCTTTTGTCCGAACGTAAAAATGAGTCAGGCCGCCTTTGCCGTCAGACAATGCCAACAGGCCACATTCCTTTTCGGCAACTTCGGACAACGGAATAAGGTCTTTTTCCTTTTCCGCCGTCATAATGAAAAACGAATTCAGATTTTTCATGACTGTAAAATTATAAAATTAATAAATTCATACGGTTAAAAATATGTTCTCAGTCTAATTCTCCGCATTCCCCGCGTCAAACGTTCCTGAAAGTTATGCAACAAAAAAAGACGGAACTTCCCGTTCCGCCTTCTTAATCTTCATATAAACCAAGGACCGGCCGAAGCCGGTCCTTATGATAATTAGTTTACAGAATCCTGAAGAGCTTTACCAGCTTTGAACTTAGCCTGCTTGCGGGCAGGAATTTTGATGGTAGCGCCGGTACGCGGATTGCGGCCGGTGGTAGCAGAGCGCTTGGAAACGGCAAAAGTACCGAAACCAACCAGACGAACTTCATCGCCGGATTTCAGAGCTTTGGTAACAGAAGCAACAAATGCATCTACAGCCTTAGCAGAATCAGTTTTGGTAAGGCCGGTTTCGCTAGCAATGCTAGAAATAAGTTCATTTTTATTCACGGTGAGGACTCCCTCTAATTATTAAGTTATAAACCAAATGACAACAAATCTTGTCATCACACAAAAATTTAAGCGCTTAAAAACCAATGAGTCAAACAAAATCAACGGTTTTATCCCGAATTTTCTGCTTTTTCTGCCAATTTGACGCCTATTTCGGCCTTTTACGCAAGTTATTCACAGCCAAATCTTTGCCCAGCCTGATTTGCGGGCGATTCTTCTGCGATTCTCGCCGGTGATTCACAGACCTGAAAAAAGCGCCGTGCCACGGCGCTTTTTTCATTCAGTTCGGAACCGAAACCTGCTCGCAGGATTTTGGCACCGGTTCGCAGCGGCAGATTTCCTCCAGCGGCTTGACCTTGCCTTTAAGGGCAATCTTAATTACTTCCTTGACGTCCGAAACCGGAATAATCTTCATGCCGGTCTTGACGTTTTCGGGAATTTCCTCCAGGTCCTTTTCGTTCTCTTTCGGAATAATTACGGTCTTGATGCCGCCGCGCAGCGCCGAAAGCAGCTTTTCCTTCAGGCCGCCGATAGGCAGCACCCTGCCCTGCAACGTAATTTCACCGGTCATCGCCACGTCTTTTCTGACCGGAATCTTGGTCAGCACCGAAACCAGCGTCGTATACATGGCAATGCCCGCCGACGGCCCGTCTTTCGGCGTCGCCCCTTCCGGAACGTGAACATGAATGTCGGTCTTCTCGAAAACTTCCGGATTAATCCCCAGCTCCTTGGAATGCGCCCGAACCACCGAATAGGCCGTTTCGATGGATTCCTTCATTACGTCGCCGAGTTTGCCGGTCTGGGTAATTTTGCCCTTGCCCGGCATGTCCACTGCTTCAATAAAGAGAATGTCGCCGCCGACTTCCGTCCAGGCCAGACCGGTCGTCACGCCGACATGATCCTGTTCTTCGGCTTCGCCGTAGCGGTACTTGATGACCCCGAGATACTTGCTCAGGTTTCCGGAATCAACCCGGACATGCTCGTCCCTGCCTCTGGACAACAGTATTTCCTTAACCGCCTTGCGGGCTATTGTCGCCAGTTCGCGTTCCAGATTACGAACGCCGGCTTCGCGGGTATAATAGCGGATAACGTCGCGTATCGCCTCGTCGGTAATTTCCAGTTCATGCGGCTGAACGGCATTTTCCTTAAATATCTTCGGAATCAGGTGCCGCTTGGCAATTTCCACTTTTTCGTCTTCGGTATAGCCTGAAAGGCGGATAATTTCCATACGGTCCAGCAGCGGCCGCGGCATGTCCAGCGAATTGGCCGTCGTCACAAACATAACGTCCGACAGGTCGTAGTCAACTTCCAGATAATGATCGTTAAACGCCGCATTCTGCTCAGGGTCAAGAACCTCCAGCAGCGCCGAACTCGGATCGCCGCGCCAGTCATTGCCCAGCTTGTCTATCTCGTCAAGCAAAAACAGCGGATTGGAAGTCCCGGCCTTTTTCATGCCTTTAATAATCTTGCCGGGCATGGAACCGATATAGGTCCGTCGATGGCCGCGAATTTCAGCTTCGTCGCGCATGCCGCCCAGCGACGCGCGGACAAAGGCGCGGCCGGTAGCTCTGGCGATCGACTTGCCGAGCGAGGTCTTGCCGACGCCCGGAGGGCCGACCAGACACAAAATCGGGCCTTTAACCTTGTCGGCACGAGCCTGCACGGCCAAATATTCGAGAATTCTCTCTTTAACCTTGTCCAGCCCGTAATGATCCTGCTCCAAAACCTCCATCGCCTTGTTCAGGTCCTTGTTGACCTTTGAACGTTTTTTCCACGGAATGTCCAGCATCCAGTCCAGATAATTGCGCACGACCGTCGCTTCCGAAGACATGGCGCTCATATTTCTGAGCTTTTTGACTTCGGCCAGAGCCTTTTCCTTAGCCTCTTTAGACAAGCGGGTCTTTTCGATTTTCTTCATATATTCCGAAATCTCAGCGTCGTCGTCGCCATCGCCGAGCTCTTTCTGAATCGCCTTCATCTGCTCGTTAAGGTAATACTCCTTCTGGCTCCGTTCCATCTGCTTTTTAACCCGGGTCTTGATTTTATTCTCAACCTCCAGCAATGTAATTTCGGCATCCATAAAGCCGAGGATTTTTTCAAAACGTTCTTTCAGCGACGTCGCGTCCAAAAGCGCCTGCTTGTCGGCAATTTTCAGCGACAGATGGGAAGCAATCGTATCCGCCAGCTTACCGTAATCGGTAATCTGATTGACCGAAACCAGAACCTCCGGCGGCGTCTTTTTAGACAGTTTGACATATTCCTCAAACTGTGACAAAACCGCCCGGACCAAAGCTTCTACCTCCGTGCTCGTATCGTCTTTTTCGGGCAGGACCGAAGCCGTAACCTCCATAAATTCGTTGTTGTCCTCAAATTTTTCGATTTTAACGCGTTCCAGCCCCTCAATCAGAACCTTGACCGTTCCGTCGGGAAGTTTCAGCAGCTGAAGAATGGTGCCCAAGGTGCCGATATGATAAATATCATCGGCAACCGGCTCTTCGACGGCCGCGTTTTTCTGCGTTGCCAGAACAATGTTCTTGTCGTTATCGACCACCTCCTGCAAAGCGCGGATAGACTTTTCCCGTCCGACAAAAAGCGGCACGATCATCTTCGGATAAACGACGATGTCGCGAAGCGGAAGTACCGGATACTTTTCTTTTTTAGATGCCATTTCCTCTGTCCTGTTCGTTAAAATACCGTTTTTAATAATATAGGAAAATATTATGCGAACTACAATAGCCGCCCTAAAGTTTTTGGCATAAATCGTTCGCCGCGGCAACGGCAAAACCGTTTAATCCACAACGGCACCGCAAACTGTATGATAAGTTGATAATTTCGTTTGTTATTTTTTGCAAATGATATATACATATTCTAACTGCAGGCGAAAAATGCCTTATATACAACCCATAGAAGAAGAGAGAGAAAAAGGTAGACTTTTAATGGCTGCAAAAAGAAACAATACCAACGGCGAAATTACCGTTGACATCTCGGTAACGCTCGGAACGGCCGACCTGCGCATCAACCAGCTGCTCAAACTCGGCCGCGGCGCGGTCGTCGAGCTTGACCGCGACGTCAACGACTATGTCGACATCTATGCCAACAACGTTTTAATCGGTCACGGCGAAGTCGTCATTACCGAAAACGAAACCATCGGCATTGCGATTACCGACACCGTCAAAAAAACGCACCGTTAACTCCGCATTCCGAACAGAAACGCTATGGCCAAAGCAAAAATACTGAAAAAGACTTTCAAAAAGCTTCTTAAATCCAGAATCGTTACCGGCCTCGTCGGAAGCCTCCTTTACTTTTATACACGCCTCGTCGGCCGAACGACCCGCTGGAAAACCAAAGGCATCGGCAAATTCTATGACTGCTGGCGGAAAGAAGGCAGCATTATTCTCATCGGCTGGCACGGACGCGCCATGCTCTATCCCTACTTCTGGAACAAAAAGCGGCCGCTCAACGCGCTGGTCTCCCTGCACCAGGACGGCCGTCTGATTGCCGGTTTTCTGGAAAAATGCGGACTGGGCACCATCGGCGGTTCCAGCAACGGCAACGCGGTCGGCTCGGCGCGGGATTTGCTCGAATCCCTGCGGAATGACACCGCCATCTGCATTATTCCCGACGGACCTAAGGGCCCAAGCATGAAACTGAGCAAAAGTCCCGTTTACTTCGCCCAAAAAAGCGGCAAACCGGTTTTTGGCATTGCGTGCAGCGTCAAAGGCTCCAAAATCGTTCGCAAAGCCTGGGATCAGATGATGATTCCGATTCCCTTTTCCGAAGGCGTCTGCGAAGTAATCGGCCCCTATTACGTTCCGCCCGAAGCCGATGAACGGCGGCTTGAAGAAATCCGCCTGCAGATTGAAAACGAACTCAACAAAGTCTGTTTTGCCGCCGACAAGGCTATGGGCATTAAAAAAGTCACGCCGGGCATAACGGCCAAGAAAAAAAGATATCCCAAAAACTAATAAGGTTTTTCCCATGTTCATTCGCATTTACAACATTCTCATCCGCATTCTCTATCCGCTGGTCATCAAACGCTACATCAACAAACGCAAACAAAACGGCAAAGAAGACCTCAAACGCTTCAATGAACGCGTGGGCCGTCCGCAGCTTAAACGCCCCGACGGCAAACTGATATGGCTTCACGGCGCTTCGGTGGGAGAATCTCTTTCCATGCTGCCGCTGATTAACCGTTTGCTCGACCTCTACCCGGAAGCGCACGTCATGGTCACAACCGGCACTATTACTTCGGCTGAACTGATGGGCAAGAGACTGCCGGAAAGGGCCTTTCATCAATATATTCCAATAGACAATCCGGTTTTTACCACGCGTTTCATCCGCCATTGGCGGCCGGATCTGGTTCTGTGGTTTGAATCCGACCTCTGGCCGGCCATGCTTTCGGGCATCAGTCGCAAAAACATTCCGCTGATTCTCGTCAATGGACGCATATCCAACAAATCATTCAAAAGATGGCAGCAGTTTGACTACATCAGCAAAGAGTTGCTCGGCTGCTTCACTTTCTGTCTCGGACAGTCGGAAGAAGACGCCTACCGCCTGCGCGTGCTTGGTGCACGCGATTCGATGTGTTTGGGCAACTTGAAATACGCCGGTCTCCAACCGCCGATCGATGCTGCAAAACGCGACGAAATCGCCGCTCAAATCGGCAGCCGCCCGCTTTGGAACGTCAGTTCCACCCACCGCGACGAAGAAGTCAAAATCGGCAAATTTTTAAAACGCGTTCAGGAAAAGGTTCCCGGACTGCTGACAATTATGGCGCCGCGCCACCCCAACCGCGGCCCCGAAATTCAGCAGGACCTCGACAACCTCGGCCTGACCACGGCGTTGCGCTCCAAAGGCGAGCCGATAACCGCCCAAACCGACGTTTATATCGCCGACACCATCGGGGAGGTCGGCATCTGGTATGATCTGGCGCCGCTTGTATTCATCGGCGGTTCGCTGATTCCGCACGGCGGCCAGAACTTTATGGAACCTTCCCGTATGCGCGATGCCGTCATTGTCGGCCCGCACATGTTCAATTTTACCGATGCCATGAACCGCGCCAAAAAGGCTGATGCCGTCATTCAGGTCAACGACGTTCTGGAGCTTGAAGAAACCGTTCTGCAACTGCTTACGCACAAAGAACTGCTCGAAGCCAAACGTTCGCTGGCTTACAATTGGGCACACGGCGAAGCCAGGGTTCTCGACGGCATATTGGAAAAAATCAAAGGATACATTCAGGAATGAAAACGCCCGCTTTCTGGTCCGAACCCAATTTTCTTTCCCGCCTGCTGAAACCGCTGGGCACAGTCTATGCTTTTGCCACTCGTCTGCGCATCGGGCTGGGACGCCCGTGCAAAATCGGACGGCCTGTCGTCTGCATCGGCAATCTGACGGCCGGCGGCACGGGCAAAACGCCGGTCGCCGTTGCGGTTGCCGGACTTTTGCAACAGGCCGGCAAAAATCCGTTTTTTGTTTCCCGCGGTTACGGCGGCACTTTGAAAAACATCATGGTTGACAAAGAAAAGCACACGGCGTCAGAAGTCGGCGACGAACCGTTGCTGCTTGCCCGCCGGGCACCGGTCATCGTCAACCCTGATCGTATTGCCGGCGCCCAGAAGGCCCTCCGGTCCGGTGCCGAAGTTATTGTCATGGACGACGGTTTCCAGAATCCGGGATTATATAAAGATCTGTCCTTTTTGGTTTTTGACGGCGGTTTCGGCATCGGCAACGGCCTGTCGGTTCCGGCCGGGCCGCTCCGCGAAAACTTCGCCGCCGGCCTCAAACGCGCCCATGCGGCAATTATCCTCGGTGAGGACAAACATAATTTAAGCGCCAAAATTGCCGGAATTCCGATTTTCCGGGGTTCAGTCGTTCCGGTTCGGCCGGAAGTGTCCAATACCGACGCCGTCGCCTTTGCCGGCATCGGCCGTCCGGAAAAATTTTACGCCTCCATGCGCGAACTCGGCTTCAACCTGGTTGAAACCGTTGACTTTCCGGATCATCACCGTTATACGGCAGGCGGCCGGAACTGACTTTCCGGACAATCTCCGTTATCCGGCCGCCGAACTGAACCGCCTCATCGACAAGGCTCGCAGTAAAGACGCCCTCCTTTTTACCACCGCCAAGGACTTTGTAAAAATTCCGACGCAAATGCAGAAGTATTTCCGGGTTCTTGAAATTGAAATCAGATGGGAAGACGAAGCCGCCCTTTCCAAATTCATCCTTGACAACATAAGATGAAAAAGCCCTCCGCAAAGGAGGGCCTTGACTATGCGAAAATGTTCTCCGCGGTGTACCCCCCATAGGCAAAAGCGCTGCCGTCAATAAAACGGTAATTTCTGTCCAGCGTGGCAATCTTCTTCATGTCTTCCTCGTCAAGTTCAATGTTCTGCGCCGCAAAATTTTCGCGAATGCGTTCCGGATGAACCGATTTCGGAATGGAAATCACGCCGCGGTTAACCTGCCAGGCAATCATGACCTGCGCCGGCGTAATGTTCAGACGTTTGGCAATCTCGCCGATAACCTTGTTTTCCATCAGATTCAGTTCGCCCTGATGCTGACCGGAACCAAGCGGCGAATAAGCCGTTACCGCAATCATGTTCCTGCGGCAGAAGTCTATCAGCTCATTTTGCTGCAAAAGCGGATGATTCTCAACCTGATTGACGCTCGGAACCGTTTCGGCCTTTTCAATCAGCGCGCCGAGTTTTTTGACGCCAAAGTTAGAAACGCCGAGGGCTCTGGCCAGCCCCTTGTTGTGCGCCTCTTCCATACCGGCCCAGGTAACGTCGGGCGGCAGTTCGTCCGACGCAACCATATCCGCATCGGAAGACGGCAGATCAACGCCTTTTTTCTGGGCAACCGGCCAGTGCATCAAATACAAATCCAGATAATCAAGCTGCAAATCCTCCAGAGTCTGTTGCAAGGCAGGCAAAACGTCTTCACGGGCGTGAGAGTCGTTCCAAAGTTTGGAAACGACAAACAGTTCCTCTCTTTTTACGTCGCCTTCGTTCATCGCATCGGCCAAGGCCTGTCCGATTTCCTTTTCATTGCCGTATATCGGCGCGCAGTCAATATGCCGATAACCATACTTGATGGCCCAGCGCACGGCCTGATAAACTTCGCCCGGCTTTGACTTCCAGGTTCCGAGACCGACAATCGGCATCTCGGCTTCATTGTTCAGCTTTACGGATTTCATCATTTTCTCCTTTAACTTTTTTAGCGGTAAACTCCCTTTTTATATAGTATCAAACCCTCCGGCTTAAAGATTCGCCCGCGAAATTTTGTTTTACATGCCCCTGAATTGATAAAGATGCTTGCAAAAAACAAAAAGTTATACTAATGTTTATAACATATTGGATAAAACCTCAGTCAAATCCAATAACTGATATATCAGCAAGCCTGATATGTGACTATTCTTTAACTAACAAAAGGATATGAACTATATGAAGAAAACATTACTCCTCGCCGGTGTTGCCAGCTTATTTGCCGTAAATACCGCCAATGCAGAAGTCAAACCCTATGTCGGTTTGGACTATAACTATTCCAGCTATGGCATGGACAAACCTTACAACGATGCATTTGAAGACGACTATAACAGCCTGTCTTTCGTTGCCGGTGCAAAATTGATGGAAAACTTCGGTCTGGAAGCTTTCTATCAGAGATCTCTGAACGAGAAAAACACCTATGACGGAGATAAATATTCTTCGCGCATCCAGAACTATGGCGTCGACGCTTTGGGCTATCTGCCGCTCGGCTGCGACAAGGAAGTTGAACTGATTGCCGGTCTCGGTCTTGGTCAGTACCAGACAAAATACAGAGAGCAGGGCTACACCTCCAGCAAAGAAGAAGCTCTCGGTATCCGCGCTAACGTCGGTGCTCAGTACAACATCGACGAAAATTGGTCTGTCCGCGGCATGTATCGCCATGTATATCTGCAGAAGAGCGTAATGAACGACATCAATGAGTTCTCTGCCGGTATCAGATACAATTTCTAATCGGATTTGGCTGAAAAACACTGCCGGAAATTTCCGGCAGTGTTTTTTTATGTTCATATGCCATCGGCAACTCTTCCGCCGCTCTTCTTGCGCCACAGTCCGTTCCTGTCCGTGCTTTTTCCAAATTTATTCTGATTTTACCTCTGCCTCATTTCATCTTCAGCTTTTCCCTTCCTTGCTCACTTTCCAACATTTCCCCGTCCGTTCCCTCTTTCTAACTCTTTCCTGTCGTTATCCCTTACAACTTTGTCATTGCGGCATCCCCATCCACCCCTGTCACTCCTTTACAACTCTGTCATTGCCGTGCTCCTGTTCAACTTTGTCATTGCCGTGCTTGACACGGCAATCTCCTCCCTGTATGATCACGGTCACAGTCAAGGAGGCACCAATGGAACAAATCAGCACCCGGTATTTCAAAATTTTTTACACCAAACTGCCGCATTATGTTGAAAGCGAAAACAACCTGAAATATTCGACGCCGGATGCGGCCTGCTTCGACATCTGCGCCTCAGTCGCCGCCCCCCATACCATTCTGCCGCAACAGCGTTTCATGTGCCCGACCGGTTTGAAACTTGCACCGGAAAATCCGTTTTGGCTGCGTGTCAACGGCCGCAGCGGCCTGGCGGCCAAACACGGCATTATCCCTATCGGCGGCATCATTGACACCGACTACCGCGGCGAACCGATGATAATCCTGCTCAACACCGGCACGGAACCTTATACGATACGTGGCGGCGATAAAATCGCCCAGATTGAATGCCCCTTCCCTTATAAAGCCGTATTTGAAGAAGTCAGCCCGGAAAAATTTGCGGAATTGGCACAGACAACCCGTGGCGACGGCGGCTTCGGCTCTACCGGCCGCAGATAATCATTCCTAAAACCCGAGCACCGGCCAGACATAACCTCCATTTGGATTGGCGGCATTTATTCCATAAATTTTTTCAGGAGGAATAAGCCAGCCTGATTGAGCATGCCACGGAGCACCGATACTGTTTTTTGTTGAAGACCATCCATAGTCACTTAAATATGTCAAGCCATAATAATCATTTTGGCTAAAAATGTCTAATGCATCTGTTGCATTTTGAATAACCGTCAGGTTATCATAAATTTTAGCTAGAATACCGGCTGCTGGTAGACACCATTTACCCTTGGTTGCTGACGTCGGCGCATATTTCCGTGCCGCCCAGGCGGCCGGATAAACGCTGGCATTGCCGGCTGCAACAAGCTTGTCCGTATTGCCACAGCTATCATAATCTTTTATAGCTTCTTCCACTGAGGATATCTCGGGCAAACCTGGAATATGACTGGCTTGGCGGCACCAATCAATTGCAGAATTTATAGCTGTTTTTAAAATATTGCCATTTTTATCAACAGGCCTCGGTGCCATGATCTGGCCATGTTGTCCGCCGTCAGTTACATGAACGACAATACCGAGTACGGTTTTAGATGTATCGTGATTTTCAGGTAGGGCACAACTTCCGTCGCTGTAATAAATAGAACCGATTTGACACTTGGGTTCGCTTTTTGCAACTTCACATTTTGCCTGACAGTCGGCATAATAGCTTTCGCAGCCGTATGGATGAGAAA
>OGQP01000459.1_pt1 | contig 27686 bp, 20 predicted proteins | sample 1553251 | NCBI WGS metagenome assembly OGQP01 (sample SAMEA2580016, study PRJEB22360) | human gut metagenome | biome: human gut; feature: human-associated habitat; material: faeces | place: Denmark | collected 2008/2010 | reverse complement strand
CTTTTTTATACAATATGTCAAAGAACACTTGATGCTTACTTTTTACACAACCTCGTTTCGGCACCGGGACCGAAGCCGTTGTCGAAAAGAGCCCGCAGGTCGCCGTGCAGGTCGGCAGCGGTGAAAATGCCTTCGAGGGGAACTTCCACCGCTTGTTCGATAGCGATGCGGAGACTTTCGAGGCCATATTTGACGAGATGTTCATTGGCGTCCTTGCAGTCCGGCCCGTAGGCGACCACGCGGCAACGCTCGGCACCGAGGCGGTTGACAAGTTCGTCGCGCAGGCGGATTCCGGCGGAATCGGTGTCGACGGCGATGATGATTTCTTCCAAGTCCTCGAAGTGGGTTTCCATGAAACGGTCGAGCCATGAGAGGTTGGAATTTGCACCGGCCGGGACGGAAATCACGCCTTTGAATCCGGCGGCAATGGAGGAAGCTGCATCCAATTCGCCTTCGTGGATGATGCAGGAAGTTTGCCCGATAAGGGAGTCGATGTTGTAAGGAATCAGTTCGGCACCCTGCACCATTTTGAAATGCTTTTTCCCACTGCGGAATTTCGTGTTCACCAGTTGCCCGCCTTCAAAATAGTTGAAGCAGACACAACGCTCCTTCGCGCCGAACTGCGGCATAAATTCCTCCTGTTCCGTGATGCGTAATTCGGCGATGACGGATTGCGGGATACAGCGCGTTTCGACCAGCCAACGTTCCGTGGCGTCGGAAAGGGTGGTTTTCGAGGCGTCGAACACAGGACGCTGAAAATGTTGCGGGACGACGGCTGCCACACGACGCTTACGAGCCGCCTGGCGCTCTGCTTTCTCACGTTCTTCGGTGTCGTCGGGGACGTAGAAGTCGGCTCCGCAATGGTAGCAGTGGCAATGGCCGGTGTCGATGTTGACACGCAGCGAACGGTCACGCTTGTTGTGCCGCGTAGGTAGACATTGATTACAGATCGTTTTGATAACTCCACTTGTGCGGTGGCGGATATCTACTTGGTAATTGGCAAAATTTCTCATTGTTTTTCTAATTAATTTTATCGTTTACAGGAAGTTTGATATATCAACAATATCCCAGTCAGGGCTGACCGAAAAGACAGGCTGACAAGTCGGTGGTATCTACAACTCTCCTCCTTCGGGAAGGAGGAGTACCCGTAGGGGGAGGTGGTAGGTGAATGCATAAGTCGGTTATTATCAGCATTGTGTATCCACCTACCACCCCGGCTTTCAGCCACCCCTCCTTCCCCCGAAGGAGGGGAATGGGAATACTATCGACTAGGAGGCAAGCATCCAAAAGAGGTAGGGACGGAGGACGATGCAAAGTGTGAGCGGAGGACTATCGCGGAGCTATCACGAAGCGTGGGCGAAGCTATCGCGAAGCGTAGGCAAAGCCAATGTGCAACGTGGGCAAAGCCAGTGCAAAGCATGAGTTAAACAGGTGTGATCCCCCTCCTCACGTCCGTTGACAGCCGGGGTTAATGTCCCCACTTCTTCCGCACATCGTCCCACACTGCGGCTGCATCCGGACGCAGCGGTGCATCGTCCGGGATAAGGTGTCCCAAGTACATCCTCCGACCGTTTGAAAGAGTTTCAAAACGATTGTCGGCTGTGCTTCCCGCCTTCTGAAGTACCGACAATAACGTTTCACGCAACATCCGGCAGGTAGTAGACCCCGGTGCGACATAGTTGGAAAAATAACGTCGGACATCCTCAAGAAACAGCAATTCACCTCCTTTTCCGTAGAGCAGAATATGCTGTTTGAAAAGTTCGATAACCTGCTGCTGATGCTCGAGAAACAGCTTCCCCAGTCCCGAGTGCTGACCTGCCAACTCCATGTACGACCGGGAAGCGGCAAGCTGATCCACCAACTTCTCCCACGGAAGTACTCGCTGCAACGGAATCTCTCCGGCTTCGTCCACCGAAACAATCTTCATCCCGCCAACAGCCTTTTTACTCGCAGCAACCGCTTTTCGACCTTCAACAGATGCCTTGCACCTCTCAGCAGCCACTTTCTTACCCTCAGCAGCCACCTTCCCACTCGTAGCAGCAGCAACAGCAGCATCTCCCGGCACCTCGCCCGCTGTATTGCTGCTGTTGTTCACAACAGGAACAATACTCTTGTTCTCTTCTCCTCTCTTCTCTTGGGTTTCATTCGGTTTTCCGCCTTTGCCGGCGGGCGTTTCAGCGCGTTTTTTAGTCTTTCTCGGACGACCGCCTTTTTTGCCGTTTTCGGCATTTATCCGCCATTTTTCCTCCAATGTTTTCATCACCCTGTCCAGATAAGGAGCGCGAAACATTTGGCGTTCCTCATCCACCTCAAAAAGATCGAACTCTCGGAGTATCCTCCCTATCAAATCCACATCCACATCATAGCGTTTGGCCAAGGCCTTCAACGGCAGCGGTCTGCATGACGCTTCGTAATTGTCCTTCGTGCGCAAATGCAACAGCAACATCACATAAACTCCGAGAGCGTTTGCCGCTCCCAACTCCAACATCATACCGGCAATATTGTCGTCATTCAACAAATTTACCTCCAAATTAAAATACTGATCTTTCTTCATTATCGTAGTTATTTACCTATATTTCAGCTTCTAACAGAAACGGAGGCAAAGGTGAATATTTTTTTTTATTCCGTATGTCGCATAAACGCAACACAACATATCTTTTTTTATCAGAACTTTGCACCATTAATTCTAATTATTTATACAGACAATGAAACAAAAACGTAACTACACGCTAACGGAGCAAGAAGAGAACAAAATAGTAAATCAGATTTATAACAAAAAAATTTTGTTAATAAAGAAATTACTTGAGACGTGCCATTTGACCGTCATGGACTTATGTGTACATCTTAATATCGACACATCTACTTTCCACCGTTGGTTCCAACCGAATCCCTGTATCATCAGTGCCCTCAAATACACACAAGTCTGTGTCTTCTTTGGACAATATATAAAAGAGAAAAAAATCCCTCTTACGAAAGAAATTATCAAGCTGATAGAAGAAACAGAACCGTTCAGCATTTTTTTATTGTCCGCTTCATAGCAATTTTGGCATGAAAAAAGAGAGAGTTATCATATCTTTTCATACCTTTGTAGCACAGCAAAGCGAATCAATATCAAAAGAGAAAAACATGAATGACAGTGAAGATACAAGCGGTTCGTCGATAACAGCGCTCATCGTCTTTAGAGAAAACGGAGATGCGGGCAATCTGTTCGTACCTGTATTGTGTGATGCTATCCGAATGACAGGTGTTGACGTGCGATGTTCCACAAAGGAATTCTGGGAGTCTGACAAGACCTATGACATCATCCATTTCCAATGGCCCGAAGAAGTGGTGGGCCGGATGTGCGACGACCCCGGCATCGTCCGCCGGCTGGAAGAACGAATCGCGTTCTTCCGTTCGCGAGGGACACATTTTGTCTATACCCGCCACAATGTGCGTCCCCATTACGCCAACGAAGTTATCGGCCGGGCATACGACATCATCGAATCGCAAAGTGACGTTGTGGTGCACATGGGGCGTTTCAGTCTGGAGGAGTTCGTCGGCAAACATCCCGACAGCCGGAATGCCGTCATCCTGCATCACATCTATCAGTATACTTACCAAGAGGACATCAGCGTAGAGCGTGCACGGCAATACCTGCAACTTCCACAAGAAGCATTTATCGTCACTGCTTTCGGGGAATTCCGAAACTGCGAAGAGATACGTATGGTGTTGGGAGCCTTCCGTTCGTGGAACGAAAAACAAAAGTTACTGTTAGCCCCCCGCCTCTACCCTTTCTCACGGCACAACCATTACGGCGGAAATTTCCTCAAGCGGTGGGCCTCAAAAACCGGATACTACCTGCTCATGTCCTTGCTCAACCGCGTGATGAAGCTACGCGCCGGTGCCAATGACGAACTAATCGACAATTGCGACCTGCCTTACTACATGGCCGCTTCAAATGTCATATTCATTCAACGAAAAGGACAACTCAACTCAGTCAATATCCCGCTTGCCTTCCTCTTTCATAAAGTCGTTATCGGGCCGGATTCCGGGAATATCGGCGAATTATTGAGAAATACGGGTAATCCGGTTTTCCGTTCCGATAAAAAACAGGACATAATCCGAGCACTGAAAGAGGCACGACATCTGTCTGCCCGGGGAAAAGGGGAAGCGAACTACGCGTATGCGATAAGAAACATGAGTATAAACAAAGTTGGGAAACAATACGCCGAACTCTACGAAGAATTGGCAGACAGGCATCAATTCAACTAATTGAGACAAAGAGTTGAGCCCACTATTAACAGTAAAGAATAAAAAAATCCAAATGATAAAGATATGCTTCTATTGTGACTCTATATTCAGTGTTGGAGGAGTACAGCGTATTTTGGCAGTGATAGCCGGAGCAATCTCTGCCAAACACGAAGTGACAATACTGACCCTGGACAAACCGGAACAAGAAGATCTCAATATGTATGAACTGGGACAAAGGAATATTCGTTTCCGCCACATCAGCCTCCCCCCTATCGGAAAATGGGAATATTTGCCCTGCAAAACATACAGTTATTTATACAAAAAAAGAATCATACCACAAATCCCTATCACCTCACAATGGTATGGATATAGCTCATTCCCACACACACAACGGAAAGTTCTCATCGGTGAATTAAACAACGAGAACTACGACATAATCGTTGGAGTGCACGCTTTTCTGTCACTCCAACTGGCCAGTATCCGCCACCGGCTGAAAGCCCGCCGGGTAGTAGGCTGGATGCACACCTCTTTTAACGCTTTCTTTAACACTCCGGGGTTCTATCTATATGAGCAGAAAAATCAGTTCCGACATGAAATGACGAAACTGGACGGAATCATCGTGCTCACCAATTACGACCGCGGACTGTACGAACGAGAGCTGAACCTCTTTCCTATCGCCATATACAACCCTCTTTCGTTGACACCGGAGGGAGAAGGAAGTCCGGCATACAAACGTTTCCTCTCGGTAGGAAGGATGTCACATCTGACAAAAGGTTTTGACATCCTTATTGAAGCGTTTGCTATCTTTGCACGTGACAACAAGGAATGGACACTGGAAATTGTCGGTGAAGGCCCTGAGAAACCTGCATTACTGAAACAAATAGCCCACCACAAGCTGGAAAACAGGGTAACAATTTCTCCCTTCACCCGACAAATACAAAAACATTATGCCTCGGCAAGCGTATATATACTGAGTTCACGGTGGGAAGGATTCGGGCTCGTCCTGGCAGAAGCCATGAGCCACAGCCTCCCTGTCATAGCCTCCGACCTTCCCTTTGTAAAAGAACTCCTCAAGGAGAAAGACAACCACTTCATGTTTTCAAACGGAAACATAGAAGAACTGGCGGAAGCCATGACTAAAATAACGGAACTTCCCTCGGAACGGTTAATCCAAATGGGAAAAGTATCATTAGAGATAGCCGAATCAATAAAACTGCCCGCCATTATCAAACAGTGGGAAAGTTATCTGGAGTACCTAATTAAAGAAAAAACAAAGTGACGAACAATATTAAACAGCAACTTTTTTCGGGAGTATTCTATACAGCCATAGCCAAATACAGCGGAATCATTATCTCACTGGTTGTGGCCGGTATTCTGGCACGACTGCTTTCGCCGGATGATTTCGGAATAGTGGCCATTGCTACGGTCATCATTTCTTTTTTCGCCATTTTCACAGATATGGGACTGTCTCCCGCCATTATACAGAACAAGGCTCTCACCCAAGACGACCTGACCAACATCTACTCGTTCACGTTTTGGACAGGCATAGCGGTCGCCCTGCTCTTCTTTATAGCCTCATGGCCCATTTCCGCCTATTACGACAGCCCTATATTACGCACTCTTTGCCAGTTGTTATCTATCAACCTGTTCTTTGCATCGGTCAATATCGTGCCGGGAGCCTTGTTTTACAAAAACAAGGAGTTCAAATTCATTGCTATCCGCAGCTTTGTCATTCAAATCACCGCCGGCACCGGAGCTGTCATTGCCGCATTGAGCGGAGCGGGACTGTATGCTTTACTCATCACCCCGATCGTGTCGAGCATATTGATTTATATTATCTCATTCCACCGCTATCCCCAACATCTACGCATGACGTTAGGGCTATCATCCATTCGGAAGATCTTCTCTTATTCCGTCTACCAGTTTCTATTCAATGTCATCTGTTATTTCAGCAGGAATTTAGACAAACTGCTGATCGGCAAACATATGGGAATGTCCGACCTCGGATATTACGAGAAGTCCTACCGCCTCATGATGCTTCCCTTGCAGAATATCACACAAGTGGTCACTCCGGTGATGCACCCTATCTTCAGTGATTTTCAGGATGACAAGATGAAACTGGCAACGTCCTACGAACGGATCATCCGCTTCCTCGCCTTCATCGGACTGCCGCTCAGCGTGTTGCTCTTTTTCACTGCGGAAGAAGTGACACTCATTATTTTCGGTAATCAGTGGTTACCCTCCGTAGCTGTATTCCGGATACTGGCGCTTTCGGTAGGAATTCAGATCATATTGTCCTCATCGGGTTCTATCTTTCAGGCAGCAGGTGACACACGGAGCCTTTTCATCTGCGGCCTGTTCTCGTCTACTCTCAATGTGGCGGGAATAGTGCTCGGAATTTTCTACTTCGGTACACTTACAGCAATAGCGGGTTGTATCGTAACGACGTTCACTATCAACTTCGTGCAATGTTATTGGCAGATGTACCGGGTGACTTTCCGGCGGAACCTCCGGCCGTTCGTACGTCAGCTTATTTCTCCGCTTGCTGTAAGCGGATTAATGGTGTTGGCCCTCATTCCCGTGCAGTACGCAATGGAGGGAATGAATATTTTTGTGACAATTATTGCTAAAGGTATTATTAGTTTTATTATCTTTGGAGGATATATACAGGCTACGCACGAATTTGACATCATCGGAAAAGTGCGCGGCATGACGAGAAAAGGGAAATAAAAAGACAGAATAAACAATATACAGAGACTTTAAAAACGAATGAAAGCCTTGTTCCTTATCTTCCATGGCTTCGATAAAGCAAATGGAATTAGTAAGAAAATACATTATCAGGTAAAAGCTCTCAAAGAATGTGGAGTGGATGCCCGCTTGTGTTATTATGACATCACCCCTCATTGCGAACGCCGTTTGATGATAGACAACGAAGTCATTGCCGATTTCGGGACAGGAACCACAGCGAAAGTGTGGAAACGCATCTACTACGCCCCCATTATCAAATATGCACGCCGCGAAAAAATAGAATTTGTCTACATCCGGTCGGCCCACAACGCCAACCCTTTCACGCTGCGGCTGGTGAAACATCTGAAAAGTATCGGCGCAAAGGTTGTCATGGAAATACCGACCTACCCGTATGACCAGGAATACATCACCCGGTCTATGAAACTCAGTCTGGCCGTCGACCGTTGCTTCCGCCATTCGTTGGCCAAGATCCTGGACGGTATCGTCACTTTCTCTAATGCCGGCAGGATCTTCGGAGGGAAAACGATACGCATCTCCAACGGAATAGATTTTGACGCTATCCCGCTGAAGCAGAACCGGAACAACACTTCACATGAACTGCACTTAATCGGCGTGGCAGAAGTGCACTACTGGCATGGGTTCGACCGACTGGTTAACGGACTGGCCGAATACTACCGGACAAATCCGGATTACAAAGTCTATTTTCACATCGTAGGACCTCTGACCGGCGAACGCGAACAGGGAGAAATCCTGCCCGTCATCCGCGACAATCATCTGGAGCCTTACGTGATTCTGCACGGACCTCTCCACAGCGAAGAACTGGACGCACAATTTGAAAAAGCAGATTTTGCCATTGGCAGTTTAGGGCGTCACCGGAGTGGCATAGCTCATATTAAAACGCTGAAAAACCGCGAATATGCCGCACGTGGATTAGCGTTCACCTATTCGGAAAATGATGATGATTTCGACTCCGCACCGTATGTATGGAAAGCTCCCGCAGACGAATCACCGGTTGACATCATGGGACTGGTCGAATTTCAACGTGCGCTGACCATGACGCCGCTTGAGATCAGAGAATCCGTCTATCCGCTATCATGGAAGGCGCAAATGCAGAAAGTTATCAAAGAAGCCGGATTCGGATCACTAGAATAGTATTCCCCAATAAATAACAAACAATGGTTGATGAATAAAAAAATTAAAATAGTCTATTGCCTTCCTTCGCTTTATATACCGGGGGGAATGGAACGGGTACTTACCATAAAAGCCAACTATTTTGCCGAGAAACTAGGATATGACATATACATCATCCTGACAGACGGCAAAGGGTTGGAACCTTTTTACGCCTTATCGCCTAAAGTACATTTGATTCATCTGGATATTAATTTCAACGAGCTATGGAACAAACCTCTGTACAAGAAGTTATTCATCTATGCCTGCAAACAGCGTTTATACAAAAAACGCCTCACGAAGTGTTTGTTTGAAATACGGCCGGACATCACCGTATCCATGCTCAGAAGGGAAATTAACTTTATAAACTCTATCCACGACGGCAGCGTGAAAATAGGAGAAATCCATGTCAACAAGTCGAATTTCAGAGATCTTGCAGAAGCCAAAAATACCGGATTCATCAAAAGCAGACTTTCCAGACTTTGGATGAAGCAGTTGGATCGGCAAGTAAAACAATTGTCTAAGTTTATTATCCTGACGGAAGAGGACCGGAAGAATTTCTCATCTTATCTGGATAATACCACCGTCATCTACAACCCGCTGCCTTTCTATCCGGAGCAAACGTCGGACTGCACGGCTAAGGAGGTTATTGCAGTAGGGAGATATGCGTACCAAAAAGGATTCGACTTATTAATAGAAACATGGAGAATCGTAGCCCAAAAGCATCCTGATTGGAATTTAAGAATATATGGCGGAGGAGACAGGAGCGATTTTCTTGCCCTAAAAGACAAATATCACTTGGATACGCTTTATCTTGAGGAGCAAACACCCGACATTATCCGGAACTATTGCCGGAGTTCTATCTTTGTGCTTTCCTCGCGCTATGAGGGATTCGGAATGGTCATTACCGAAGCGATGTCGTGCGGTGTTCCCCCTGTTTCTTTCACTTGCCCGTGCGGGCCACGCGACATTATTGACGACGGTAAGAATGGCTTGCTGGTAGAAAACGGAAATATAGAAATGCTGGCAGAAAAGATATGTTACTTGATAGAGAATGACGAAATACGCCGGAAAATGGGACAACAAGCCCGAATTGACGTGGAACGTTTCAAGATAGAGCAGATTGCCGAACAATGGAAACAGTTGTTTGAAAGCCTCACTTTAAAGAATTGATTATGAAATGGTATTCGAAATATTTGCAGGTTTACGAGCAGCCATTTGCTTCGGCACCGCCGGAGGTGGTCGGTTTTGTGAAGAAAAAGTTGCGGAAGTTATCCGAAAACAAGCAACCGCTGGCTTCGGTTGTTCTCATTTGCCATAACGAGGAAACGCGTTTGTTGAGTTGTTTGTGGTCGCTTTGCGACAATGAATGTGATTTCCCGATAGAAATCTTAGCAGTCAACAACAACTCCACAGACCGCACGGAAGCGGTGATGCAACAGCTGGGAGTGACTTATTTCAATGAAACCAAGAAGGGCCCCGGACACGCCCGCCAATGCGGACTTAATCAGGCTAAAGGAAAGTATCATATCTGCATCGATACTGATACGATATATCCTTCCCGCTATATAAAGACGCACGTAAAGCAACTGATGAAGCCGGGAGTGGCTTGCACGTTCAGCCTGTGGAGTTTTATTCCCGATGAACGCCATTCCCGCCACGGGACTGTGGTGGTACGAAGCATTGAGGGATCTTCATTTGCGTATTCAGTCGATACAGCGTCCGGAACTTTGTGTACGGGGAATGACATTCGGGTTTAACACCGAGCTGGGCAGAAAATTCGGTTTCCGGACAGATATTATCCGGGGCGAGGACGGGTCACTGGCTTTGGCAATGAAGCCTTATGGAAAATTGGTCTTTATCCATTCCGGAAAAGCCAGGGTCATGACAGGATATGGCACTCTAAATAACGACGGTTCGCTCTTTAATAGTTTCAAAACGAGACTAGTCAAAGCGTTCAAAGGAGCAGGCAGTATGTTTACCAGGAAAAATGAATATAAAGACGAAGATAATAATCTGATAAAAAACAAATAAAACAAATGCTATTATGATAACGCGTACTCCTTACGATAGAGATAACCTGAAAATAGGCAAGAAAGACAAGGTGTTGGAAGTGGGGCCGGGACACAGCCCTACGTTTCGTTCAAACGTGCTTGTGGACTTATTTGTAGACTCTAACTACCATAGATGCGGGAATCTGAAGATTTATCCACATCAGCAGTTTATTAATGCGAATGGAGAAGCTCTCCCCTTTAAAGATAAAGAATTTGATTATGTTATTTGTAACCAGGTACTTGAGCACGCGGAAAATCCTGCCGAGTTTATCCGCGAACAATGCAGAGTTGCCAAAAGGGGGTATATGGAAACGCCTAGTCTGCTGGGAGAATTTCTTTTCCCCAAGAAATCACATAAATGGATTATTCTCCACCTGGACAACAAACTGATTCTTTTTGAGAAGTCGAGAATGCCGGGAAACTATGAAAATAATTATGGTGAATTATTTCTCAATTATCTTCCTTATCAATCGCTGACCTATAAATTGTTATGGCTCACCGAAGGAGACTTGATGCTGAACCGGTGTGAATGGAAAGATGATATAGAATTTATTATTAACCCGACCAATGAGAAGTATACTGCTTTCTTCACCCAACCGTGGAGCCGACAAATGGTAGAACAGATGTATCCACGCAGAAGTGCAATAAAAGAGATACAAAAGATATGGAATGCTTTCTTTTATATCATAAAAAACAAGGTTAAATATAAGATTCATGGACATATTCCAATCAGTTTGGAAGAATATATGAGGCTTAAAGAAGAAAATAAGTAATATACTGTCTCTATGGCTCTTCTTCTAATTTTAAGTGGTAAAGTGAATTAGTAAAACCCCGGAAAAGAAGGAGGAACTGAAAAAACGAATCAAATAAACGGTTGGCAAAAGGCGAATATAAACGATACGAAAAACAAATAATAATATAGTTATGAACGGAAGTCTTACTCTTTGTCTCGAAGTTGTTTTCTGGTTTGCCCTGTTCGTCGTGTTCTACACGTATCTGGGCTACGGAATCGTGCTCTATATTCTCGTCAAACTGAAAGAGCTTTTCGTGAAACCGGTGAAATACTCATTACCTGCATCGAACGATGAATTGCCGGAAGTGACACTGTTCATCACTGCTTTCAACGAGGAAGATGTAGTGGACGAGAAAATGGAGAATAGCCTGGACCTGGATTATCCGGCGGATAAGTTGCGCATTGTTTGGGTGACGGACGGCAGTGATGACAGAACGAACGAGCGTTTGCAAACTCGCTGGGCAGGAAAGGCAACGGTGCACTTCCAACCGCTACGGCAAGGCAAGACGGCTGCCATGACACGCGGCATGACACTGGTTGACACCCCGTTGGTGGTCTTTACGGATGCGAACACAATGGTGAACCGGGAGGCAATCCGGGAGATTGTGCTTGCTTTCCGGAATCCGAAAGTGGGCTGCGTGGCAGGTGAAAAACGGATTGCCGTGCAAGCGAAGGACGGGGCGGCAGCCGGTGGCGAAGGTATTTACTGGAAATATGAATCAACGTTGAAGGCGCTTGATGCACGGTTGTATTCGGCGGTGGGAGCTGCGGGAGAGCTGTTTGCCGTGCGGCGGGAATTGTTTGAGACAATGGAGCCGGACACGTTGCTTGATGATTTCATCCTTTCACTGCGTATCACGATGAAGGGGTATATCATTGCTTATTGTACGAATGCTTACGCCATTGAAAACGGTTCGGCCGATATGCGCGAGGAGGAAAAACGGAAGGTGCGTATCGCTGCCGGAGGATTGCAGTCAATCCGCAGGCTTCGCCCATTGCTGAACCCTTTCCGCTACGGGGTACTTAGTTTTCAGTACACGTCGCACCGGGTGTTGAGGTGGTCTGTCACGCCTTTTCTATTGTTCGCACTTCTCCCGCTGAATGTTGCGATTTTACTGACGGGCGGTTCGCCTGTGTTCTACGGCGTCCTGCTCGTGTTACAGGTGTTTTTCTACGGACTGGGATACTGGGGATATTATCTGTCTACCAGACAGATAAAGAATAAATTGCTGTTTATCCCCTATTACTTCCTCTTTATGAATATAAATGTCTTGAGAGGAATCCGCTATCTGAAGAAGAAAAGAGGGAGCGGGACTTGGGAAAAAGCGAAGCGGGCAGAAAAATAAAAACAAATAATCAAATCTTTTGTTATCTTTGTAAGATGCAATAGTCTTAATCATCTAATCGAATGGACATGAACAGAACATTACATGATACAAATAACGCGCAAAGGATATTGAAACTGACAGCCGATACAATGTTGTTGGTCGACAAGAATGGTGTTTGCATAGACATTGATCCTCATTGTGACCTATGGTTCTTACAGGATGAGATACTTCTAGGAAAAAACATATTTGAACTCCTGCCCGAATATACGCGGGAAAGGGTTGTTCCTGTCTTCCAATCGGTACTTGAAGGGAAAAAGAGCGTCAGTAAAAACTTCAAACTGGTACTAAAGGAAGATGTTTATTATTTTAAATGCATCATGCATCCTTATGATGACATGGTGCTCTGCCAGTATCGCGACATCACCCAAAGAAGCAACGTGAAACGCCAACTGGAACAAGCGAACCGAACGCTGCGGGAGATACAGAAAGTGGCGCAAATCGGTCAGTGGGTGTACAATACGAATGAAAACGTTTTTCATTATCTGGGACATACCGGCGTGTTGTGCGAAGAAACGGTACGAAGCATTTCTTTCGAGAAATACAGGGAGTATATCGTTGAAGAAGACCGGCAGACGTTTATCAACTGGAAACTTAGAAATCTGGAGAGGTTCAATACGGACAGTATCAGCTACCGCGTACAGGTGAACGGAGAGATATATTATATGCGTATCCAGGCTTATCTGCGTGAGGAACTCCCGGACGGCAGCCTTACGATCGAGGGATATATCCAGAATATCACCGATATCCAGCGCCGCAGAAACGATATCAATACGCTGACGCACGCTATCAACAACGCCAAGGAGAGTATCTTTGCCGCCAGAGAGGACGGTACGATCATCTTTGCCAACCGGCGTTTTCTCCACAATCACGGGATTTGCGAGAATGTGGATATCTGTAAACTGAAAATTTATGATATTGCCGCAGATATGCCTACGCAGAAAGCGTGGAACGAACGTTGTAAGGACATCATGCACGGCGGAAGCAGCAATTTTATCGCTCATCATCCTTCGAAAATCAACAGGGATATTCTGGCATACGAAGGCACAATGTATAATGTGACCAATGATTCCGGAGAAGAAAGTTACTGGTCGTTTGCACATGATATTTCCGAACGAATCCGGTATGAGGCGCAAATCAAGCGACTCAACTTGATTATGGATACTACTATCAATAATCTGCCTGCGGGAATTGTGGTGAAGGAGATCAATAATGATTTCCGGTATCTCTACCGTAACCGTGAGTCGTACAACCGTGATCTCTGCGTCGGTGAGTCGATCGGAAAGAATGACTTTGACTATTATCCGCCCATAGTGGCCGATAAAAAGAGACAGGAGGATATACAAGTGGCAACCACCGGAAAGGGATTGCATTGGACGACCGAAGGGAGGGATAAAAACGGTAACCGGATTATCCTCGACAAACGGAAAATCCGGGTGGACGGGGATGAATTGTCCTCTCCTATCATCGTCAGCATCGAATGGGATATCACGGAACTGGAGATGATCAAACGTGAACTTCAATCGTCAAAAGAGAAAGCGGAAATGTCCGACAAGCTAAAATCGGCTTTCCTCGCCAACATGAGTCACGAGATTCGTACTCCTTTGAACGCCATTGTCGGCTTCTCGCAACTTATCGCCGAAAGTAATGATGAGGAGGAAAGGAAGACGTATTATGGTATCGTTGAGTCCAATAATGGTCGCCTGCTGGATCTTATCAACGAGATTCTTGATCTTTCGAAAATTGAATCGGGAATTATCGAATTTACCATAGGACCTACAAGCCTGCACAACTTATGCAGGGAAGTACACGACGCTCATATTTTCCGTATGCCGGTAGGCGTGAGCCTCGTTCACGAGCCTTCGGACGAAAGTCTGATGATTGAAACGGACAAGAATCGGGTGTTCCAGGTGATTTCTAATTTGATTGGCAATGCCGCCAAATTCACGAAAGAAGGGAGCATTAGTTATGGATACAAACGGGTCGGCGACCAAATCGTTTTTCATGTGACCGACACGGGCACAGGCATCGAACCGGAAAAGGTGGGACGTGTGTTCGAACGTTTTGCCAAGCTGAATAATCATGCGCAGGGTACGGGATTGGGATTGTCTATCTGTAAGTCGATCGTTGAACGACTGGGTGGAAAGATTACCGTCAACTCTGAATTTGGAGTAGGAACGACGTTTAATTTTACGTTGCCTTATAATATTATAAAGAAGGTTGCGGACACAACAGAAGGTATGCAACCTTCACTGTCTTCGCAGTCCTCACAACTTTCGCAGTCTTCTCAACCTTCTGACCTGACTGAACAACCCTCCAATGAAACACCACAGGAACAAATTCCTGAGAAACAAGCCTGCATCTTGATTGCCGAAGACACGGACAGTAACTATGATTTGCTGAATGCTATCCTTGGCAAGAATTATCGGTTGGTTCATGCACACGACGGTATGGAAGCCGTCATAATGTATGATGAAGTGAAACCTGACCTCATCTTAATGGATATCAAAATGCCGAATCTGGACGGACTGGAAGCTACGAAAATCATTCGCGAACTGTCTGCCACCGTTCCTATTGTTGTTCAAAGTGCATACGCTTATCCGCAAGACCAGAAAGCTGCCAAAGAAGCGGGATGTAGTGATTTCATATCCAAGCCGATCGTGCAGTCGGAATTGAAAAAAATGCTCAATAAATGGCTGTCTCCAGAATTAAATAATAAAATACAAGAGTGATATAAACATAACCAAGAAAAGATGAAAGCCTTTTATAGACTATTTTACTACATCTCTATTCTTTTATCGTGTATTCTGGCGGGTGTCACAATAGCAGGAGCATTTAGCGGTACTGCTTCACCGGACAGTTTCAAGTTTATGCCTTTTATCGGTTTGGGACTACCGATACTTTTGTTGGTCAATCTGGCGTCTGCTGTTTATTGGACGATTCGTTGGCGATGCTGGGTTTTCATTCCGCTAATTGCCATATTCAGTAATTGGGGTTACATCAACTGTGTTCTCCAATTCCCGCTTCTCGATCCGGCTTCTAAACCGACAGTCAAAGTTAACGCATATACTCCCGGAGTGTTGACCGTAGCCACTTACAACGTTGACGGATTCAACCGCGAACACACCGGGTATTCATGTAAGGAGATCGCTGCACAGATGAGAAATCTGAAAGCGGACATTCTCTGTTTTCAAGAGTTCGGTATTGATGATGAGTTTGGCGTCGACAGTCTATGTACTGCGTTGTCTGACTGGCCTTATCATTATATTCCTTCTTCTCCCGAAGGACAACATCTTTTACAACTTGCTGTTTTCAGCCGTTATTCTATCAAAAAGGAGCATCTGATTATTTATCCCAACTCCGGTAATTGTAGTCTCTGGTGTGATATTGAAGTCAACGGTCGTATGATCCGTCTGTTTAATAATCACCTGCAAACTACGGAAGTGAGCCGCAATAAGCGCAAACTGGAAAAAGAACTTCGCCAAGACAATTCTCAAAGAGCCAAACGTGCCGCCCTTACGCTCGCCGACGGCCTGCATGAGAACTTCCGGAAACGTGCAGTACAAGCTAATCTTATCAATCAACTGGTGTCTGCCTCCCCCTATCCTACTCTTGTCTGCGGTGACTTCAACTCACTCCCTTCTTCTTACGTTTACCACACCGTGAAAGGTGATAAATTGCAAGACGGCTTTCAGACCGGCGGACACGGATATATGTATACTTTCAAATATTTTAAGCACCTGTTGAGAATTGACTATATTCTTCACTCGCCCGAACTGAAAGGTTTGGATTATTTCTCACCGGACTGGGAATATAGTGATCATAATCCGGTGGTGATGAGGATGAAGCTATAAAAGGTGTTCTTTGTAATGGGACTCAACTGGATATTCAGCAATAAAAACAAAAAAGCAACTAAATCGTTATGAATTAGTTGCTTTTAATTTTCAGTTATACTATATTATCTTAATTGAAAATATAACGTACACTAAACTGTACTGAATAAGTAGATTTAAAACTTTGGAAATCACGATAAGTGCTTGTCAATGTCTCACCTGCATTCTTATTCATAGTAAATTCTCCGTTTTTATATTGCAACAAGCTCGAATTGATTACCTGCTTATAAAGTCCCCAACTGTTGTTCAATAAGTTAGGAAGGTTTTTAATATCAACTCCTACTTGCAGCAAGTTACGCTTTCCACCAACATTCAAATAGAAATCTTGATTCAATTTAAAATCAACTTGATGATGCCATGGCATAACAGCTCCACCTCTCTCGGCATACTTACCTTTGCGATTCTTCAGGTATTTATCTTGGTTAATATAATTCCAGAAATCATCTCTTTGCTCCTTAGCCGGATAAGAAGCAGCATCACTAAACTTCCAGCTATCCAATTCTTCACGTGTTGCAGGAATATACAATAAACTATTAGCGCCTGCATCACCAACAACATTACTAGAGAAAGTATACGAGTAGCGGCTATATCCCCATGACCCGGAATATCCCATCTGCATTCCTTCATACAACAAAGAAACGCTAGTAGCAAAATGCTTTCCATATTCCTTTTTATAACCGATTGTAGCCAAGATACGATCAGGAGCTACATAGGTACCATAACCCAATTCATGTTCATTGATACCATTTACCGAATAAGTATTAGTCTTATAGGCAGAAGTTACCTGGTCACCAATACCATCACTATATGAACGAGATTTTGAATGTGTATAAGCAAATGATAAATCTAAACCAAAATCAAAGCTCTTACGCAATTGCGCTGAAATAGAATAGTAATAAGCACCCTTTTTCCAGTTCTCTAAAAGATAAACATTCCGACCGCTGTTATATATCTTATAAGTATCACGAACATCATTGGGAGAAAGAGTCAATTTTGCCTCTTGCAATTCATAACCGCGGTTAGTTATCACAACCGGATTATAATCACGGCTATAAATTCCTTCCAAAGTAAAGTTAACATCTCCCGGCAATCTCATATCAAGAGCTAATGAGGTCTTCCAAGTAGAAGGCATCTTCAAATCTTTATCAATAATTGTCGGATCTTTAGGAAGCTCTACTTTTGAATGCGTCTGACCACCATACAAGTCCTTCAAAATCTCATCACGATTTGCATGGAAATGAGGTTTATATTGGGCAGTAGCAGCATCCGTATAATAATAGGTAGTTTGTCCCACGCCTGAATTTCCGACAGCAGAAATCAACCAAACGAAAGGCATACGTCCAACAAACAAACCTGTACCACCACGAAGTACATACTTACGATCTCCTGTTATATCCCAATTAAAACCAACACGTGGAGATACAGATACTTTCGCACCCGGAAGTTGGTCTGTTGAATAATGCTGACCTCCAAAATCTAATTTGGCAAATTCTTCATTATAATTATTCTTTAAAGAAGGATAAGTCGGTAGTTCAAAACGAAGTCCACCTGTTACTTTAAAGTTTTCTGAAACAGAAACCTCATCTTGCAAATATAAAGAATATTGTTGGAATTTCAATTCTGCAAGGAATTGAGACATATCAGGTGAATTTGAGTGGGTTATAGCAAAGGCCTTCGGAGTCTCATCATTTACAAAATCACTCCAACTTGAATAAACATAGTAACCAGCACCTCCCAGCATATAACCATTAATAGCCTTTGTATGTTCATATTGGAAACCGGCCATGAACTTATTAATACCTACGTTCCAGTTAAACTCATCTGTAATGGTGAATACTTTTGTCTGACGCAGATTACCCGCAGTAAAAAGGTCTGCACCAAAATTGGCATATACAGCACCATCCTGCAAAATATCAACTGTTGGGAAAAGAGGACCATCAAACGAACGAGGCTCATCTTGATAAGAATATGCAAAACGTAGCATATTATTCATTGCTCCTTGAGCCATACGAGAGTTCCATTCACCTGCAACAGAAGTAAAATCACGCACTTGATAATAGTTGGAATTCGAAAAGCTAAGCGCATATTTAGAAGTACGTCCCTGTCCAGGAGCAATGGTACCAACAGGTTTACCATCTATAACTTCAGTGGATGTTCCTCCCGGATAAAGAGCTGATGTAGATAATGGACTGACTGAACTGGTAGGGAAGTTAGAATCTTTGGTATGTGTCTTGGTAAAACGGAAACTGACTTTATTGTTTTGATTAGCATTCCAGTCAACACGTGCCATAACACGATAAGCAGGGGTATCCGTTGAATAGTCATTATACTTTCCCGGATCAAAATTATATTTGTTTAGTAAGAAACCACGCATATCATCCATGTCACTTTGGAGAGGGCGATGTATATTACCACCACTATAGCTTTCTCCAAGTGCAGTACGAGGACGATAGTTTGATCCCGCTGTTACATTATCTTCATATTCTCCATTTACAAAGAAGAATAATTTATCTTTTATAATCGGACCACCGAAGCTTGCACCATAAGTATAATATTGAGCTTTGGAACGTAAAAGTTCATAATCATCAACTTTACTTCCTTTTAGATTCTCATTATTAAAATACATATAAGCAGTTCCACGAAATTGGTTATCTCCCGAACGAGTTACTGCATTAATTGCACCTCCTGTAAAACCGCTCTGACGAACATCAAACGGGGTTACAGCTACTGTAACCTGTTCCAAAGCATCCAAAGAAATTGGAGAGCCGTTAGCCGGAAGATTACCTCCCAACCCGAATGTATTGTTGAAAGCAGCACCGTCAACTGTCACAAATGATTGGCGATAATTACCACCACCGACTGCAAAACCATTACCAACATCAGCACCTTGTGGAGAAAGACGCATAATATCGCTAATACTACGGGAAATAGTTGGGGTGTTACTAATCATATCACGATTAGCATTCATAATAGCACCTGCCCTATCAGACTTCATGTTACTTTCTTTAGAAGCAGTCACCACCACTTCGTCCAACAGTTCAGAACTCTCTTTTAAAGAAACATTTAAAACATAATTCTCTCCTAATAAAAGATTGATTCCTTTGTAAATAGCTGTCTGATAACCGACATAAGAAATTTCTACCTTGTATGGTCCACCAGTACGCATACCTTGCAAATTAAATTGACCACTAACATTAGTCACAGTTCCATACCGAGTTCCTGAAGGCTCGTGAATGGCAACAATAGTTGCTCCGATAATCGGTTCATCTTGTGCTGTCACTTTACCACTCATAGTGGCTGTGGTAACCTGTGCACTCATTGTGACTGTCATTAGCAACATTACTAGCACCAAAAAAGACCGCGTTCTTTTTAACATAATGTAATTGATTAGTTTATACTAATTGTTTGCTTTTAAAAACTGTGCACAAATATAATTAATATTATTTAGACTTACGTTACAATTATACTACAAAATTTTAAGAGAGATAAACGTTTTATTGCGTTATAAAACAAGAAAGGCTCTACATAACTTGCAGAGCCTTTTATTTTGAAACAGAAAGCATTAGAAATGCTTCAATCTATTATTTTACACTAGTCGGTCATTAACTTTCTATAACGAACACGCTTCGGTTCTTCATTCCCTAAACGCTTCAATTTATTTTCTTCGTACTCCGAATAGGAACCTTCAAAGTAGAACACATTAGAGTCTCCTTCAAAAGCCAGAATGTGTGTACAAATACGATCGAGGAACCAACGGTCGTGTGAAATGACAACTGCACAACCAGCAAAGTCTTCCAGACCTTCTTCCAAAGCACGCAGTGTATTTACGTCGATATCATTGGTAGGCTCATCGAGCAACAACACGTTACCTTCTTCTTTCAAAGCCATTGCTAGGTGCAAACGATTTCTCTCACCACCGGAGAGCACACCACAAAGTTTTTCCTGATCGGCTCCGGAGAAATTGAAACGAGAAAGATAAGCACGTGCATTAATATCACGTCCGCCCATACGAAGCAAATCATTACCACCGGAAATTACCTGATAAACACTCTTGTTCGGGTCAATGTCTTTATGCTGCTGGTCGACATAGGCTACTTTTACAGTTTCTCCTACTTCAAATTCCCCCTTATCTACGGTTTCCAGTCCCATAATCAAACGGAAAAGTGTAGTTTTTCCTGCACCATTCGGACCGATTACGCCGACAATGCCATTCGGGGGAAGCACAAAATTCAAATCGTCAAACAGCAGTTTATCACCGTATGCTTTAGCCACATGTTTAGCTTCGATAACTCTATTACCTAAACGAGGACCATTCGGAATAAAGATTTCCAGTTTTTCCTCCTTCTCTTTCACGTCTTCATTCAACAACTTGTCGTATGAATTAAGGCGGGCTTTCCCTTTTGCCTGACGAGCTTTCGGAGCCATACGAACCCATTCCAACTCGCGCTCCAGCGTCTTACGACGTTTGCTCGCAGTTTTTTCCTCCATTTCCATGCGTTTCGTCTTCTGTTCCAGCCAGGAAGAGTAGTTTCCTTTCCATGGAATACCTTCACCACGATCTAGTTCGAGAATCCAGCCGGCAACGTGGTCAAGGAAGTAACGGTCGTGGGTTACGGCAATAACAGTCCCTTCATATTGTTGAAGATGTTGTTCCAACCAATCGATAGATTCTGCATCCAAATGGTTGGTAGGCTCGTCCAGCAACAACACATCCGGTTTCTGCAACAGCAAACGACAAAGAGCTACCCGTCGACGTTCACCTCCGGAAAGATTTGCCACAGACTGATTTTCAGGCGGACAACGAAGTGCGTCCATTGCACGTTCCAGTTTACTATCCAGATTCCATGCATCTGTTGCATCAATAATATCTTGCAATTCGCCTTGACGAGTAAAAAGAGCATCCATTTTATCCTGGTCTTCGTAATACTCCGGCAAACCGAATTTTTGATTGATTTCTTCGTATTCTGTCAGTGCGTCAACAATGGGTTGCACACCTTCCATTACTACTTCTTTTACTGTCTTCGTGTTGTCAAGATAGGGTTCCTGCGCCAAATAACCTACGGAATACCCCGGAGAGAAGACCACTTCTCCCTGATAGGATTTCTCTAAACCTGCGATAATCTTCATTAACGTTGACTTACCGGAACCATTCAGACCAATAATACCGATTTTCGCTCCATAAAAGAATGACAGGTAAATGTCTTTCAACACATTTTTATTTGGAGTGAATGCTTTGCTCACCCCTACCATTGAGAAGATAATTTTTTTATCGTCAGCAGCCATATATTAATAATGTATATTGTTGATAATGGCACAAAGATAAGAAAAATGTTTGAAATCCTTTGGAGTTATAAAAAAATGTTCTACCTTTGCACCCGCATTTCGAAAGAAAGTAACAAGGATTGATTCGCTAGCTCAGCAGGTAGAGCACAACACTTTTAATGTTGGGGTCCTGGGTTCGAGCCCCAGGCGGATCACCAGACAAAGAGTAAATCCCTGATAATCATTGATTATCAGGGATTTACTCTTTGTCTTTCTCTTGATTTCATCATTACAAGCGGTAGAAGTCGTCGTTGATAAGTCGTACTTTTAGGATATTCAGGAAAATAGGTATTATCTATTAGCCCAAATTCAGTGTAGCCAATACCACAAGCCGAACAACCGACCTTAATTATTGAATAACAAACGGATATACTAGGAATGTCACAGGCTATTAGAGAAAGTTTTATGAAAATAAGTTCTTTGTTTGAAGAACAAGATGCAGCTACAACAGATATTCTTTTTGTTAAGTATCCTAATTATGAAAATCTGACTGAAGAAAATATTAGAATGGTTATCGGATTTAAATCAGCAAAATTATTACAGGGGAAAGATGATATTACTCCTAGGGGAATTCCTGCCCGAAAAGTAGTATCATGCCTGCACAAAGGAACATATAACGAACTGGCTAATTTATATAATGAGATATCCGAATGAATAAATGCAAACAGGTATAAAACCACAGAAACATCAATTGTTTTTTATTCATTGACTAATATGGAATGACAAGGTAGCTCTGCAATAAAAGTAGTGCCCAATCCTAGCTGAGAGTATACTTGTATTCGTCCGTTCATTTTATCGACAATAGATTTACAAATAGATAACCCCAACCCCACACCTTGTGCAAAAGAGTCCACTTTTTCAAATCTTTCAAATATCTTCTCCAACATATTCTGAGGAATACCACGACCGGTATCTTTGACCCCAATTCTAACGCAATGCTTATCTATTTCATAAAACACTTCCACATGTCCACGAGTCGTATTCTTCAAAGCATTTGAAAGAAAATTATTCAATATCTGCTTGATACGCAACTTATCAAGCTCCACCAAAGCATCATGTTCCGGATAACTGGTCAGAAGTTCCACACCAGAAGGAAGAAGACGAGCATATTCTGCCACACACTCATCAAGAAGCTCCGTAAGATTAAACCAATTCTGATGTAACTCCAAATATCCGGCTTCAATTTTAGACAAATCAATGATATCATTGATCAGATTAAGCAAAAGTTCGTTATTATGACTAATTAAAGAATTATAAAGCTCCTTTTCCACTACATTTTCCGCACTGGCCAACAGACTTGAAAAACCAACAATAGCATTCAACGGAGTACGGATTTCATGACTCATATTAGCCAAGAAGGCTGACTTTAAACGATCTGAAGCTTCAGCTCTATCACGTTCATTAACGAGCATTTCTTCTATCTGTTTCAAATCTGTAATATCATAATTAATACTAATCAATTCTATGACTTTATCTTGGGGTGCATATTTTCTGACAAAGAGATTAACATGCGTCCATGTACACTCTCCATTCTCCCTAAAGACACGTATTTTATGACTTAACTTATCAGCATTTCCTTTTTGTACCTCCTCAAAAAACTGAAGAATCAAATCACGGTCATCAGGATGAAAAGATTTATATGTACCAATAATCTCGGATAAAGGAGTTCCATACTCTTCTCCTATATTTTTATACCAACTTTTCTGTGCATGTCCCTGCTTGCTTAGAATATTAAAATGAGCATAACCCACTTTCGCATAGTCACCTATTAACTCAAAAAATTCCTCAAATTCCTGAATCTTATTATAAGCAACCGTAGTCTCCGTTTTATCAGCATTAATCAGCAGATAATTAACCGGATTATGATTCTCATCATACAAAGTAGTTACTTTAGTCACAAGATCGATTGTACCTTCCGCCTTATTATTCGAATAATATTCTCCTAACTTTGAGAAATCATAGCGAAAAGTAAAGTCCGCATCCTCATTATTCCTCAACCTCTCCTTCATCTCTTCCGGGAAAACTGGATTCTCGAAAATATTGATGCCTAGAAGTTCCTCCTTACTATCTACATGAAACAAATCCAATTCTTTATCATTGAGGTCGACCAATACTCCCTCCTTATTATACAACTCAATGCCAACAGGCAAATTCTTATAAATATTATGTAAAAGCCGTTCACTACGTTGTAAAGCCTGACAAGCTATTGCAGTATCCGGTCCGTCCTGCATTTCTGCAATGCCATACACAATCGTATTTCCCTTATCATCTACTTCTCGAAAACAAATCTTACTACGCATCCAAACTGACCCTTTTTGGTTTTTTAATAAATAAACGACTTCCGACATCGACTGTACATCGAAAGAGCGAACCGTTGTCGGACCTTGTTCTTCATTCAAAATACGTTTATTGAAATCCTCAAAACTAATAGTCCCTGTTTCATCCAAATTCAGAATCTCAGATATATATTCGGAACAGGTATAACATTCCGTTGCCAAATTAGCTTCCCACCACCCCATATTGGCATTAGCCATTAACTTTGATAAGAACACAAAATCTTGTTGTTTGCTCATAATTGATGAAGTAAAGACATTATCCATTAATCATTTCAACACATTCACGAGCACAAAATTAGATATTACAGGCTTCCCATTCTTTCAAAATGACACTTTTTTAGCATATTATAAGAAGAATAGCCACTAATACCTACTTTCTATAGTATTAGTGGCTATAACATTTACAAATATTTGCTTAAATAGTTTTTCGTATGATTACCAGCATTTTAGAAGGCTAAATAATCAAAGTAAAAAGATATGCTTCTATTTTCTAATTGATTCGTAAACAGTTTTTGCCATTATTTTGGCACCTTCTTCATTCGGATGAATTTTGTCCGGAAAGAGTTGTGGTATTCCATCCATTGCCGTATGAAGATCAATTATATCCAACTTGTTTTTCTTGGCAACTTTTTTAATCATCGGAATAATTTCTTTAGAAATAATATCATCGTTGATACTTTCATTAGCTTGGTATGCCTTAGAAGGGTAACAGAGATAGATTTTCGGTTGGGCAGGCAATGCCTTGAAAGCATCAATCATAGTCTGCATATCTTTCGTGAAGTCGGCTTTATGTTTCCAGTTAAACGATTTACTGTCATTTGTTCCCAGTTTGATAACCACAACATTAGGATTGAAAGCTAATGCATCCTGATAAGCCTTTTCATTCATATAAGGACGATCACCCTTATTCAGCAACGTGCGGGCACTTACTCCGAAATTCTTTACCCAATAACCGTCACCCAGCATACGACTTAAAACAGAAGGATAACTATCACGATCACGATTCTTAATCCGTGCTCCATACGTAATACTATTGCCAATACAAGCTACACGAACGGCATCCTTACGGGGAGCTTTGAAACTACGTAACCATGAAGTCAGTTCGTTCAACATCTCATCCTTATAAAGGAAACCTTCACGAATTCCCCAACCATGACCACCGGAAGGGTAAATATGCAGAACAGCAGGAACACCATTCTTATTCAGAGCCAGATAATAATTCACTCCATTAGCGGGCGGAACAGCCTTATCATCATCACTATAAACGATAAAAGCACGCGGTGTTTCTTTTGTCACTTGCTTCTCATTAGAATACTCCTTTTCCAACTCAGCAGAAGCATCCTTACCCAAAAGGCTGTTATGGGAACCCATGTGAGTATACGACTTATCCATTGTAATTACCGGATAGAAAAGAATCTGGAAATCAGGACGAAGTTCCGGTTTGGCATGAGTCGCGATTGTCGATGCAAGATGTCCGCCGGCAGAAGATCCCATGATACCGATATCTCTCGGATTCAGATTCCATACATCAGCACTGTCCCGCACTATCTTCATGGCAGCCTCGGCATCCGAAATAGGAAGTGTACGGTCACCATTCGGCATACGATATTTCAGAACGATCAATGCGATACCTTGTTTGTTGAAATACGGTGCCCAATCATATCCTTCGTGGTCTACAGCCAAGTGCGAATATCCACCACCCGGGCACGCCACTACAGCACGACCTGTAGCCAAATCCGGCGCCGGAAGAAATACGCGAAGCGAAGGTTGTTCAATATCAAAAGGGTTCGGAGCATTCTGAGCTACCGCCTGAGAACCTGTGAACCATAAAAGCAACAGGAATAAAAGAATAGAAAATTTCTGTTTCATAGTATCTGTATACTTTGATTAATGAATGATTTAATGTGCGAAGATAGTAAATTTATGTATCTTTGCGCCTCCTTTTAAATAGAAAAAGAAATGCAAGGAATTAAAAACCTGACACACGGGCCAATCAATCGTCAACTATTCAATTTAGCAATGCCTATCATGGCTACGTCATTTATCCAAATGGCATACAGTCTCACGGATATGGCATGGGTAGGACGGCTGGGTAGTGAAGCCGTAGCAGCCATTGGTTCTGTCGGAATCCTGACATGGATGTCCGGTTCTATCTCCCTATTAAATAAGGTAGGTTCCGAAGTCAGTGTAGGACAATCTATCGGCGCACAAAATCAAGAAGATGCCCGTCACTTTGCCTCCCATAACATTACGATTGCACTTATCATTTCTCTCTGTTGGGGCGGATTACTTTTCATCCTTGCAGAACCCATCATCTGTATCTACGAACTTGAGGTACACATTACCGCCAATGCAATAGAATATCTACGGATTATCTCTACCGGAATGCCGTTTATTTTCCTTTCCGCCGCCTTTACAGGTATCTACAATGCCGCAGGACGAAGTAAAATCCCGTTCTATATCAGTGGTACCGGACTTCTTTTGAATATCATTCTTGATCCTCTGTTCATCTTCGGTTTCGGTTTGGAGACCAATGGCGCCGCTTATGCAACCTGGATTTCACAAGCTACTGTTTTCTCTATCTTCATCTACCAACTACGTTTCCGAAAAGACTCACTGCTCGGTGGATTTCCTTTCTTCACTCAATTAAAGAAGAGATACACACGACGTATCCTAAAACTAGGATTACCCGTAGCCACATTGAATACCCTGTTTGCATTTGTCAATATGTTCCTCTGCCGTACCGCCTCTGAGCAAGGCGGCCACATCGGCTTAATGACTTTCACGACCGGAGGACAAATCGAAGCAATTACCTGGAACACTTCACAAGGATTCTCAACCGCACTCAGTGCTTTTATCGCCCAAAACTATGCTGCCGGACGAACCGAACGAGTGCTCAAAGCATGGTATACCACCTTATGGATGACAGGAATCTTCGGAACTTTCTGTACACTGCTATTCATCTTCTTCGGAAACGAAGTCTTTTCAATATTCGTACCCGAGCAGGCAGCCTATGAGGCCGGAGGTGTATTTCTACGCATTGACGGGTATTCCCAGCTTTTCATGATGCTCGAAATCACCATGCAAGGAGTATTCTATGGTATCGGGCGTACCGTACCTCCTGCTATTATCAGTATTGGATGTAATTATATGCGTATCCCGCTTGCCATTCTATTTGTACGAATGGGCATGGGAGTAGAAGGTATCTGGTGGGCAGTCAGCGTCACAACTGTTGCCAAAGGACTTATCCTCCTAAGCTGGTTTATCATCATTAGGAAGAAATGCCTGAACCTCCCGTCCGTAGTCGGAAAGTAACAGTTTATCGACATTTTTCAGCACTCTGCCAAGAGTGTGCGAGTTATTTTAACTTAAAAAGTATCACCTTGGCAAATAATATGTATCTTTGCGTTGTTATTTAAAATATAAAAACAGATTATTATTAAACAATTAAAACATCAACATTATGAACAAGATGAAATTTATGGTTCTCTTTATGAGTATAACCATGATATTCAGTGGATGTGCAAGTATGAATAACACTGGTAAAGGTGCTGCTATTGGTGGCGGTTCGGGTGCTGCATTGGGTGCTATCCTAGGTGGTGTTATCGGTAAAGGTAAAGGCGCTGCTATCGGTGCTGCTATCGGTACGGCGGTAGGTGCAGGAACAGGTGCTCTCATTGGTAAAAAAATGGATAAGGCCGCAGCAGAAGCAAAACAAATTGAAGGCGCACAAGTAGAACAGATAACAGACAACA
>OGQP01000448.1_pt1 | contig 27969 bp, 20 predicted proteins | sample 1553251 | NCBI WGS metagenome assembly OGQP01 (sample SAMEA2580016, study PRJEB22360) | human gut metagenome | biome: human gut; feature: human-associated habitat; material: faeces | place: Denmark | collected 2008/2010 | reverse complement strand
GTCTACATGGATATGAGAGTAGACAACCTTCCTGCCAAAACTGCTGGTAAAAACCGCAAATACGAAATATTCGATAATTTTGAGTCCGGAAATTATAGTCGCTGGAAGGTAGAAGGTACTGCTTTCGGGAGAAAGCCTGCCTCTGGCGAACAATGCAACCAAAATAATTTTGGCGGCAACTATGGAAGTTTTCTGGCAAACTCTTATACAAATTACGACAAACCTACCGGTAAGCTGACTTCTAGAACATTTACAATCAGGAATAAGTATATTTCGTTCAATATTGCAGGCGGTGCCCATCCGGGAAAGACTTGTATAAACCTGGTCGTTGATGGAAAAGTAGTAATGTCTGCAACCGGTAACAATAACGAAGATTTCCTCCCACGCAACTGGGACGTATCTGAATACAAAGGAAAGAAAGCATACTTGGAAATTGTTGATGCTGTTGATGGGGACTGGGGACATATTAGCGTAGATAATATAGAATTCTCCAATTCTCCTGTAGATGCCCCTACCATCACGATAGACAAATCACACGCCTACTTCGGTAACTTAGCTCTATCTGTGTTTGATGGCAATGCAACCGGAACAGCAGATGACTCGGAAAATAATCTGGAATATGCAGAAGCAGAACTCGGTAAAAAATTGAATGGAGCATTGACTTCATCCATGACTCTACAACCGGGAGAATCCAAAGAAGTTATCTTCGTACTTTCTTGGTATTTCCCCAACCGTCCTCTGAGTTACAAAGGATCTGAGTGGAACAAGCCATTACCTCCCAATAGCCCAGCTATCGGTAATATGTACGCCAACTGGTATAACTCCTCTTTAGATGTAGCGAACCAACTACGTGAAAATTATGCAGAGTTGTCCAAAAAGACACATGATTTCCATGATACATATTACAATCAGACCACTTTACCATACTGGCTTGTGCAACGTATCATGATGCCTATTTCCACATTGGCAACGGAAACTTGCCAATGGTGGGCTACGGATAAGTTTTGGGCTTGGGAAGGCGTCGGTTCTTGTGAGGGAACTTGTACACATGTCTGGGGTTATGCACAAGCAATGGCAGCTTTATTCCCAGAGTTGGAACGCAATTTGCGCGAAAGAACTGATTATAGTGTATCTCTCCAAGAGGATGGAGGTATTTTATCACGAAACGGAGAACACGGTATTCTAATTGACGGGCATGCAAGTGTAATCTTACGCATGTATCGTGAACATTTGATGTCCAAAGACAATTTCTTCCTGGCAAGAAACTGGGATAAGATAAAACGTTCCATCCAGTATATAATCCGGGAAGACGGAAATGAAGACGGTCTGATTGTCAAGACACAGCCAAATACTTATGACATTTCGTTCAACGGTGCCAACACATACGTAGGTGGACTTTACCTGGCAGCATTGAGGGCCGGTGAAAAGATGGCTTATATTATGAAAGACACTACCACAGCTAATTATTACAAGAAAATATATACAGCAGGTAGCGAAAACACAATGGATCGTTTATGGAACGGTGAATATTTCTTCCAAGACGTAGATGAGAAAGAATACCCTAAATACCAATACGGAAAGGGTTGCTTAAGTGACCAACTTTTTGGACAAACATGGGCTTCTCTCTATCGCTTAGGTGATATTTATCCGACAGAAGCTATCAACAAGGCATTACAGTCCATCTGGAAGTTCAACTGGACCAATGACGTAAAAGCCCAAAGTGAGGCTCATCTTCCTGAAAGATATTACGCACACGCTGGAGAACCCGGATTATTTATTTGTACCTGGCCATACAGCAAGCACCCGGGTGAAGACGGTGTTAGATATCGTGATGAGGTGTGGACTGGTATTGAATATCAAGTTGCTACTGAAATGATTAAACGTAACATGATTGATGAAGGTTTGGCTATCGTAAAAGGTATCCATTCACGCTATGATGGCAAGAAACATAACCCATGGAACGAAATAGAATGTGGCGACCACTATGCACGTGCCATGGCATCTTACGGAGTGTTACAAGCTGTACAAGGGTATTGGTATGATGGTCCAAAGGGAATTATCGGATTTGATCCTAAGATTGAAAAGAATGACATAATTGGATTTTTCAATGCTGCCGAAGGTTGGGGAAATATCTCACAAATCCGGAAAAATGGAAAACAGACCAATAGTATAGAAGTGAAGTATGGGCGTTTATATCTTGACAAACTACAGGTAACTTTACCTGAAGGGATGAATGCCAACATAGTAAAAGCATCTGTGAACGGTAAAGTAATTCCTGCCAGTCTCACCAATACAAACGGCTATACAGAAGTTTCATTGAATGGACTGCAAATATGCGCTAATGACAAACTACAAATAGATTTTGAATAAAAAAATGGCATGCGTTCTCAAAATAACATCTTAGTAAAGATGTTATTTTGAGACACATAGCCCTAATAAATACAATATCTTTTTTTGTTACATAAAATCAATTAATTATGAAATCAGCATGTAAAAACAGATTTCTAGCGACATTCCTGCTCGCAATCTGCTTTATAATGGGTACCCCATTATGGGCACAGCAAAAAGTAGTACATGGTGTAGTTGAGGACTTAGAAGGTAATCCTATGCCAGGTGTTTCAGTAATGGTAGAAGGAACAACTACCGGAACTATTTCAGACATGGACGGTAAATATGAAATTGCAGTCCCAAGTGGAAAAAATCTAATTTTCTCCTTTATCGGAATGAAATCTGAAAAAGTAGAAGTAGGAGGAAAAACAGTTCTAAACATAAAATTGAAAGAAGATGCCGTAATGCTCCAAGAAGTTGTAGCAATCGGGTATGGAACAAAAACCAGGGCTACAACAACCGGTGCAGTAGACTTAGTGAATGCCGACAAACTGACTAATAAGCCATTAACCAACACTGCAGAACTTTTACAAGGTGTTGTTCCCGGTATGGAAATCAGAAGGACAAATCAAGGTAAAGTCGGTGAAGAAGGTTATGATATCCGATTACGAGGAGTAACTTCCCGTTCAGACCCAGGTATCTTAGTAGTTGTAGACGGTATTCCGTACAGTGATAACAATGCAAATGCACTGAACAAAATTAACCCGCAGGATATTGAAAATATCACAATATTGAAAGATGCACAAGCTGCCATTTATGGTGCACGTGCTGCTGGTGGCGTTTTATTGGTCACCACTAAGAAAGGCAAGACAGAAAAGCCGACTATCAGTTATACGGGCAATTTTAACTTTAATGCACCTGCCAGTATCATAACCATACGGGCATTTTTAATTTAACCGCCCCTGCCAGTATTCCCCAAAAGGTAAATGTATTGCAACATATCGAGATGATGGGTGAACTATATGCCAATGACGGCATTTCCAATCACTTCTTCACTCACCTACTTCCTTATGTGAACACTGCAGACATTTACTCCAAAAACCCGGAAGTTGTCAAAGGACCATTCGGTGATACTCCCGACTTAGTATTAGGGTGGCATGACTGGTGGAAAGAAATGTACGGAACCGCTTTTGATCATTCTCATAACTTGTCAATATCTGGTGGTTCGGAAAAATCCAACTACTATGCTTCCATCGGTTATCTGGATCAGGGATCTATGTTTAATTATGGAGAACACAATAACAAGAAGTATTGGGGACGATTTAAATACGAATATAATCTGAATAAGTATATTAAATTGCGTTCCAATGTATATGTAGGTCGTAAAAAAGTGACAGAACCTTATGACATCAATCAATTGGCTTGGTTGACATACTGGACCTGGAACTGCCAGCCTACTTTCAACCCACAAGGGCAATATTATGGTTCCGGTGGTTTCGGTAATCCTATTGCGTTTGCAGAACATACCGGTAACCGGTGGAAAACCTATTATTCCTATTATACCCAACTGGGCTTTGATATCACACCTCTTAAAAACTTAACCATTACGGGAGATATGTCATTAAACTACGACATCAGTGATGAGAAGTATTATCGCAAAAGACACCAAACCTACCACTGGGACGGTTCTTTGAACTACGATGTCATAGATTATTGGTATAGTGGAAAGACAAAAACAGAGTCCCTCTATAACAGAAACGAACATATTGTTACCTCCTTGCATGCAAATTATGATTTCAAAATCACAGACCAACACATGTTCAATGCAATGTTCGGCGCTTCTCACGAGGAGTTCGATGCCAGAGGATTCAATGCTTACCGTTATGATTTAATTACTGATGAATTACCGGTATTAGGCCTGGGAGATTCAGAACAGCAATATAATGGAGAATATAATAATGCCTGGGCTATCACTTCCATCTTTGGGCGTTTAAGCTATAATTGGGATAACCGTGTTTTTGTAGAAGCCACTTATCGTAATGATGGTTCCTCCAAATTTGCCAAAGGTCACAAATGGGAAGATTTCTGGGGAGTATCAGGCTCATGGATCATTTCCAACGAGAATTTCTTTACTCCAGCTAGAAATTATCTAAATCACTTGAAACTCAGACTTTCTTGGGGCCAATTGGGTAATCAGGCTGGTATCGGATTGTACGATCATTATCAATATATTAATATTGGAGGTACATATCCATTCGGTAACTCTAATAATCCGCTAAAAGTGCCAAATGCATCTTTGGGAGCTATGCCAGCAGTGGACAGAACATGGGAAACTATCGAAACTTATAATGCCGGAATTGATTTTGCAACACTGAACAATCGACTGAATGGTACCTTCGACTACTTCATCAAAGATAATAAGAATATGTTTTATGCCGAAGAATTTCCTACAATATTAGGTACGAGTGCCCCTTCTATCAATGGAGCTCACGTTAGAACCAATGGTTGGGAACTTACACTAAACTGGAAAGATAAAATCGGTAAGGTAGGTTATAGAATCGGATTCAATCTAAGTGACAATAAAACAAAAGTTATTTCTTTAAGTGATTCCCGAAATCCGGGTCACGGTTTAATGGGCTTTGTAGAAGGCTATCCAACCAATTCATTCTTTATTTATGAATTTGATGGCTTCATCAAAGACGAAGCAGATCTTGCAGACTATAAAGCCAAAATGAAAGGTGGAGTTCCTACTAACCTAAGAGTAGGTGATGCAAAATATATAGACAAAGACGGAGATGGTGTTTTGGAACCGACATTATATAAGGAAGGTGATCCTAACTCTGGCGATATTGTATACAAAGGTACAAATAATCAAAGATACTTGTATGGTATAAATTTAGGATTAGACTGGAAAGGAATCGATGTAAGTGTATTTTTGCAAGGTGTAGGTAAATGGGATTGTATCAACGGAACTTATGCCGGTGGTGGTGAAGTTTGGAAACAGTCATCCCAATATTTCTATCACAACACATGGAGTCCCGATCGTCCGAATGCAGAATATCCTCGTTTGACACAAGATGGTGGTATCCACGGATATAACTATCAATGGTCGGATGCACCCTATAAATTTTTCAATAACAGATATTTACGTTTGAAGGAAGTACAGATTGGTTATACATTCCCGACAACACTTACAAAGAAAATTGGTGTTGAAAAATTGAGAGTTTACGCAACGGGGATGAATCTACTTGAATGGGACAACCTACCAAATGGATTTGATCCGGAAGCCCCCTATACAGAGAATCTGATACCTTTCTCCAGAACTTATTCTATAGGTGTGAATGTACAATTTTAAAAAAGACAGATGATATGAAAACACATAAATACATACTGGCAGGATGCTGTTTACTTCTATTAGGCGCTACAGCTTCATGTGAAAAAGATTTAGACTTATACTCGCAAGATGTTATTTCTGAACCAGTATATTTTGCGAGTGCAGAAGACTTTAAACGTTATGCAAACCAATTCTATTACGGTTTGCCCACCTTCAATGCAGATGATGATATGTCTGACATAACCAAACCAACAGGTTTCAATAATGTAAGTAATAGTTCATATATAGCGGGAACTACCGATGGAACCTGGGACGGGGCTTATTCTGCCATACGTTATATTAACTATGGACTTGAAAGATGTGCAACCGCACCAGATGAATTGAAGAATGACATCAAAGTTTATGAAGCCGAAATGAAATTCTTCCGAGCTTATCAATACTTCAATCTGCTAAAGCGGTTTGGTGGAGTGCCTTTGATTGAAAAAACACTTACATTGGAAGACAAAGACCTGCTATACGGACCGCGTGACAGCAGAGAAACAATTGCAGCCTTCATTAAAAAGAATCTTGATGAAGCAATTCCTGAACTACCACTTGAATCAGCTATATCAGCAGACGACAAAGGTCGCATATCCAAAGGAGCTGCCGAAGCAATGAAAGCTCGGTTCTCACTCTTTGAAGGAACATGGAGAAAATATCATGGACTACAAGGAGCAGATGCCTTTTTGGATGATGCTATTTCAGCTGCTAAAAATGTAATCAACAGTAATGAATATGAGCTGTGGGACCATAGAGCTGAATTGGGAGATTGGTCTTACAAGTACTTCTTTACACTCTCTAAAATAAAATCGAATCCTGCCGGTCTGACAAAAGCTGATAATAAAGAAACCATTTTAGCACAGCGTTATGATGAAGATCTCAGAGAGTCTCCACGTTATGAACACTCCGGTACACTATGCCCGACAAAAAAGTTGGCAGATATGTATTTGGACAAAAACGGATTACCTATCACCCATCCGAATTCTGTATTCAAAGGTTATCAGAAAATAACATCGGAATATGAAGACCGTGACCCTCGTATGGACATCTTCTTCGTAAAACCAGGTGAACGTTTTTGGTTATTCTCACAACCAATGTATAATCCTGATTGGAGTAACCCCGACGATCCAAATAGAGGTATTGTATATAATGTAGATTTTGGTTTTTGGACTCAAACCGGTTATAGAAATGTAAAATTGGAAGCAGAGGTTAGTTTCCCATTGGGATGCGACTGGCCAATTATCCGTTATACAGAAGTACTATTGATTTATGCTGAAGCTTTGTTCGAAAAGAATGGCAATATTTCTGATTCAGACTTAGACATCAGTATTAATAAACTGAGAGATCGGGTTGGCATGCCTCATCTTACCAACACTTTTGTTACTGCCAACGGATTGAACATGAAAGAGGAAATTCGCCGTGAAAGAACCATTGAACTGAGTCTGGAAGGTTACCGACTTGACGACTTGAGACGTTGGAAAACTGCAGAAGTTGAACTCAATCAACCATTAAGAGGTATCAAATACAAAGGAACCGAATACGAAACCGACGGACGTTGGGATAACATCGGATATGAAGTAGACGAAGAAGGGGTTATCGTTCTGGAAAAAGCATCAGATAGAAAGTTTGACCCGAACAAACATTACCTATTCCCATTGCCGACCAGACAGATACTATTGAATCCACAACTGGAACAAAATCCCGGTTGGAAATAAATCAATCACTCATTGATATCCAAGGGAGATGTGTCAAAAGTGGCACATCTCCTTACAGAAATTACCTATCTGTAAACACACAGTAAAAAGTAGAAATATGAAACATAGTCTATTACTATTGCTATTATGTATCCCCTTCTTATCTGCATTTCCCCAACAAATCGACGGAGAACTGTATAATCTGACAAAAATGAAAAACGGCTACCGTTCCAAACGGATTAGCAGTTACGATAAGAACGGCTATAATGGTGACCGTATTGTAGGAATCAAACCCAACGAAAAAGTCGTAATCTGTAATATTCAAGGAGCTGGAATCATCAATCATATATGGTTCACCATAGCCCCTCCTCCTCATTTGGTAAACCGTAATGATATTATTCTGAGAATATATTGGGATGGAAATAGTTATCCTTCGGTGGAATCACCAATAGGTCCGTTTTTCGGACAAGGATGGGACGAAAACTACAATTTTAGCTCTTATGCACTATCTACCGGACCAGCTAATGGAACAGGTATGTCTACTTATTTCATGATGCCTTTTGAAAAAGGTGCCCGCATTGAAATAGAAAATCAAGCCGATAACGTAGTTAATAATATTTTTTTCTATGTAGACTATTATGGAGTAGATAAGTTGCCTAAAGATGTAGGACGTTTTCACGCATGGTATAATCGTGAAATTACCAATCCAGTAAAAGACCCTAAAACTGGAGGTGAAATAGCAAACATTGACGGAAAAGAAAACTATGTCTTTGCAGACATTAAAGGAAAAGGGCACTTTATAGGATTGAACTATTATGTACAAAATCCCTCTACGGCTTGGTATGGCGAGGGTGATGATATGTGGTTCATTGACGGAGAGAAAATTCCTTCAATGGTAGGAACTGGAACTGAAGATTTTTTCAATACTTCCTGGTGTCCCAAAGAACCTTTCCAAAGTCCTTTCTTCGGCTATCCACGCGTAAACGGTGAAACCGGATGGTTAGGACGCACTCATGTATACCGCTTTTTTATCACCGATCCGGTATTCTTTGAAAAATCTCTGAAAGCAACCATTGAACATGGAACATCCAACGATATGGATTTAGACATTGCAACCGTTGCTTATTGGTATCAGGACAAATCCTATCCTATACCTGCTATCCCCAATAAAGCTGAACGTAAGTTGAAACCTTTAATTAACTTCTGGCATATTCACCAAATGCGTCAAGCTTGGAAAAAGACCAAGAATAATAATGCCTGGGGTGACTAATAACCAGATTAATAAAAGAAAAATGAAAAATACATACATATCTGATTGCAGCCCTCCTAATAAGCTGCACAACCTCTACTTTTGCTCAATACAAGGGCTTGGATGTAGTAAAGGTAGCAAATTCACAAATATGTTTATAACAGATAATTGTCAACTGGAAATCGATATTCCCGAACTTAAGTAAAAGAATACAAGTAATTTCAAACACTTTTATATTCACTTATTATGAAACCAACATGCCAAAGCAAATATTCAGCAATAATATTATTTGCTATTTGTCTCATAATGGAAATCCCATTACGGGCACAACAAAAAGCCATACAAGGCTCTGTCAAAGATATGGAAGGTAATCCAATGCCTGGAGTCACTATTATGGCGGACGGAACCAATGCTGGTACAATAACCAACACAGATGGAAAATACTCCATCAATGTACCGGAAAAAGGAAAATCACTCACTTTTTCTTTTTTAGGATATATCTCACAAACATTGGATATAACTGGAAAACAGACTATCAATGTATTCCTAAAAGAAGATTTGATGAAAATTGAAGAAGTAGTAGTTATTGGCTATGGACAGCAAAAGAAATCCGACTTATCAGGAGCCATTGTCAATGTAGGAGTAGACAAACTGGAAGATGTAGCCTCACCCAATCTTGTATCCGCACTTGGAGGTCGTTTAGCAGGTGTATATGTCCAACAAAATGGAGGAGGTCCAAACCCTACAACTTCTATCCGAATCAGAGGTACAGGAACCTTGAATGACAATAACCCTTTGATTGTCATTGATGATATTATTGGTGCAGACTTGGAATCAGTCAATCCTTCTGATATCGAAACAATGACAGTTCTTAAAGATGCTTCGGCAGCAGCTATCTACGGTTCAAGAGCTGCAAGTGGAGTCGTACTTATCAAAACCAAAAGAGGTAGAAGCGGAATGAGACCTACTGTAAAGTTTGATGCATATTATGGTTTCTCGACACGTTCAAAAAAACTGGATATGTTGTCAGCTTCACAATTAGCTACAATATACAACGAAGCTAGCGATAATGACAATACTCCAAAATTGGAAGAATTCGCAAACCCTTCTGCCATGAAAGATGTAACTGATTGGCAAGACGAAGTATTCAGGACAGCCTCCATGCAAAGTTATAATGTATCATTGACTGGAGGTGGAGAAAACAATAACTACAATTTAGGTTTTACTGCTCAAGACAATGATGGTATTTTAAGGAATACCTATAACAAAAGATACACACTAAGAATCAATTCGGATTATAAATTAGGCAAGAAATTCAAATTTGGTGAAAGTATCAATTTGAGTTTCAAGCAAAGAAGAGGAGTCGATACTCGTGGAGATAATGTAGGGGCAATGATTCAAACGCTGGCTTATCATCCTGATGTTCCGATATATAACGAAGATGGAACTTATCATGGTGTATTCTCTTCAAATTATGGCGACTTAAGAAATCCAGTAGGAATATTCGAAAGAAATACCCAAAGAAACAGATTTTTTCAATTGGAAGGAAATGCTTACCTACAATATGAGATATTACCGGGATTTTCTGCCAAAATCAGCGGCTCTTTGAAAGTTATTGATAATGACACAAAAACCTTCAGTGTAAAAGAGCCAGAACCAGGGAAACCTAATCTCGTGAATGGATTAACTATGTTCAGAGCCATGAATATAGGTTGGATTGGGGAAGGATTCCTATATTATGACAAGAGCTTTCAACAGCATAAAATTAATGCTATGATGGGTTTTTCAGCCATGAAAAATACGGGTGAAGACCTTTCTGCTTCTAAGAGTGGTTTTGATTTTGAATACCCCACTTTCCAATATCTGAATGCAGGAACCCTTAACCCGGTATGCTATGGCGGATATGGTGAAGACGGATTGGTCTCCGGATTACTGAGATTGAACTATTCGTATGCCGACAAATATATTGTTTCATTGAATATGAGAGCAGACGGTTCCTCTAAATTTGCCAAAGGAAACCGATGGGGATATTTCCCCTCTTTCTCTGCTGCATGGAGAATGACTCAAGAAAAATTCATGAATCATATTTCATGGCTTGATGATTTAAAATTGAGGGTCAGCTATGGTAGTTTAGGTAATCAATCCGTAGCATCTTATGCCTACATGGCTACCTATACCACCTCACTTCCAGATGGAAGATATACTTTCGGTCCAGGTACTCAAACCCTATACCAAGGTTATTATGCGGGTGTAATGGCCAATCCCGATCTGAAATGGGAAACAACCACCCAAGCAAACGTAGGAATTGATGCAGCTCTATTCAAAAACAAGTTACTGCTGACGTTGGATTATTATGATAAGCGTACAAAAGACATTCTGATTAATCCACCTGCTTTGGGAGCATATGGAAGTATAGGTAACCAGTTGATAAATGGTGCAACCGTACACAACAAAGGTTTCGAAGCGACAATTACATACAGAGACCAAATAAGAGATTTCTCATACGACGTTTCTTTCAATATTTCATCTTATAAAAACAAAGTCACTTCATTGGGAAACGATGCCCAGCCTATTTATGGTCCTAAATTCAGAGATGCCTACTCAATTACCCGAACAGACGTAGGTCATCCTATCGGATATTTCTATGGATATAAAACCAATGGCATCTTTAAATCCGAAGAAGAAGTAAAAGCATATACTAATTCAAAGGGAGAACTGTATCAACCATTGGCTAAACCCGGTGATTTCAGATATGCAGATACCAATAACGACGGAGTATTAGACTCTGATGACAGAATCAATTTAGGAGATGCTGTTCCTGATTTCTGTTATGGTCTGAATCTTGATTTAGAATATAAAAACTTTGATCTGAATGTATTCATGCAGGGTGTTCAGGGAACACAGATATGGAATGCTATCCGCTACACTTTTGGCTTTACAGGACTAAAATACAATTACTTCTCCGAAATTATGGACAGATGGACTCCGGACAATGTAAATGCAACAGTACCACGTGCTACCTGGATGGATCCTAATAATAATAAAAGGCCTTCGGATTACTATCTGGAAAACGGTTCATACCTAAGAATGAAAAATATTTCATTAGGATATACTATCCCCAAAGTGTTGACTCGCAAGATTGGTTTGGAAAAGATACGTTTCTATGTTTCAGCACAGAATCTATTTACCATTACTTCTTATTCGGGCTATGATCCTGAACTGGGTATAGATACAATAGGTGCCGATTTGGAAAGTAATGTAGACAGAGGACAATATCCCCAATCCAAATCCTATTCATTTGGCGTAAATCTCGTATTCTAAATTTATGTAATTATGAAAAGAAAAATTTATATAATATACGCATTCCTTGGAATGACATTTACAGGATGTGACAATATATTAGACTCTACTCCAGCAGTTACTATCAGTGAAGATTTATTCTGGCAAACTGAAGATGATGCAGAAAAAGCAATCATTGGAGTATACGGCCCTTTGATGGACGAATATTATTTTGCAGGACATACCGAACCGGTATGGGATGTACAAAGTGATGATTTATATCGTGCCGGAGACTGGGGAGACGATGCCCAGCTCGAAACATTCAATGCTAATCCTGAACAAGGAGAACTCTTCGGACGTGGATGGAAATTAAAGTTTGAAGGAATAAAAAGAGCTAATGATGTTTTGAGAAATGTTCCTTCTATGTCTATCAGTGAACAAAAGAAAAACGAAATATTAGGACAAGCTTATTTTATGCGAGCTTTCCATTATTCAAGATTAATGCTGATACATGGAGGACTACCTCTTTATGACGAAAACCTACCAATCAGTGAATATAACAAACCAAGAGCCACACATGCTGAAACTTATGAATTTATAGAAAGAGATCTGGAAAAAGCAGCAGAGCTTCTACCACTTTCATGGCCCGAAGCTGATTTAGGCAAACCTACTAAAGCTTCTGCATGGGGACTTCTATGCCGCTTCTATCTATATGAAGAAAAATATCAGGAAGTTGTCAATACTGCTAATAAGATTTTTGAACACAAAGATTTGTATAGTTTGATGGATAACTATGGCGATAATTTTTTAGTAGAAAAAAGAAATGAAAAAGAAGTTCTATTTGCTGTAAAAATGATGATGATGGCAGACAGTCCCGCCTGGCCATTCAATCTTTATTTTTATCCTCATGCCTTTGGTGGCTGGAACTTCTTTCATCCGGAACAATCTCTCGTTGATGAATTTGAATATCTCGACGGCAGTCCAAGACGTAAAATCAAATTCCAAAAAGAAGATGCGGAAAACTGTAAGTATGTATTTACCGACAATGGAGAAATAGTAAACTGGCAAAAAGAATTTATTCAAAGAGATCCCCGTTTAAGAGCAACTGTAGTTACTTGCGGAGAATCTTTCAATATGGATGGAGCTGTATATACATTTCCTGCCGGTGATACTATGACCGGATATTGTTGCAACAAATACATTGACCCCAACCATCATGCCGGATTGTGTAATCTTCATTATTGTATCGTAAGAATGTCCGATATTTATTTGATGAAAGCAGAAGCTCTACTGAAACAACAAGGGAGCAGCAATGCGGAAATTGACGGTCTGATCAATGAAGTAAGACGCCGCGTTGGTTTGGCTGATATATCCAACTGTACAATGGAAGACATTATTCATGAAAGACGGTGTGAATTTGCAACAGAAGGACTCAGACACTACGATTTAATCAGATGGAAACTGGCAAAAACAGTATATGCAAATGACAATGGCCCCGACGGTCCGAGAACTTTTGTTGAAGGAAAGCACGAACTGTTACCTATCCCTCAATCTGAAATAGACTTGAGCCAAGGAGTACTGGTACAGAATCCGGGGTATTAAATTGTTTATTAATGACTTTATAAAATTCAGCTATGCTAAAATCATTAAATGGCCGTTTTATTATTTGGGGAGGAGTAATTGTATACATATTCCTTTCCTGTACCCCTATTGCAAAGAAAAGCTTTAATTATTCATCTGAATTGGAAGCCCTTTCCCGTCTGGATTTATTGCCTGAATTCCGTTCCAACTGCATAGTGGAACAAATATCCAGTTATGACAAGACTGGAGGAAATGACGACGGTTTCAATGGTACTTATTCCTATATCCGGAAAGAAAATAACAAGCTGGTTATTGCAGATTTAAAGGGACCAGGTATCATCAATAGAATATGGACTCCCACCCCTACTAATGATTCTCTGGAGTTTTATTTTGACGGAGAAAAAAATGCCAGTCTGAAAATATGTTTTCAAGATTTGTTTTCCAATAGGCAATATCCGTTTATAGAACCAATTTGTGGAGAAGGGGTCGGTGGTTTTTATTGTTATCTTCCCATACCGTACAGAAAATCATGCAAAATAGTATTGAACGGTCCTTTGATGAAATTTTATCAGATTCAATATCGAAATATGCCTGAATATAAGATTGAAAGCTTTTCTACTGATTTATCCCCAGAAGCAAAGAATACATTAAAGAAAGTTTGCCAAATATGGCAAACTTTCGCGACTCCTGATATTGTCACCTTTGCAATGGGAAAGTCCAAAACCTATCAAGTAGAAGAGCTTTCTTTCTCTTTAGCTCCAGGTGAAGAAAAAGTATTCTTCCACACAAATGTACCAGGACGTATACTAGGTTTCGAAATAAATAGCAAACAATATTTACATAATAATATATCAATCAATGCTATTTGGGACAAAGAGGAGAATCCGGCCATACATATTCCATTGCAAGATTTTTTCGGATATTCTGCCGGCAAACCGTCAATGAACGGAATGATGATAGGCAGTAAATCGGGTAGACACTATAGTTTCTTACCCTGTCCGTTTGACAGTACAGCTGAAATGAAGTTACAGTATCGTGCAGGTGAAGGAGAAAATCTTTTTATTACCACAAAAGTATACTATAATACAGAAGCAAGAAATAAACAAGATGAAGGTAAATTATATACTTTTTGGCATCGTGAAATCAATCCAAAACAAGGAGAATGCTATGATTTTCTTTCAGTTAAAGGAAGAGGACATTATGTAGGAACAATTCATAATGCCCAAGGACTGTATCCAAATAATATGGTATTTTTTGAAGGAGACGATTCCACTTATGTAGATGGAAAAATGCGAATTCATGGCACCGGTTCCGAAGATTACTACAACGGAGGATGGTATGACCTGCCGGGAAAATGGAATTGCGCCAAAAGCCTACCGATTCATGGTTGTTTGGATTATCATTTACAAGCAGCACGTACCGGAGGATTTCGCTTTTATACAACAGACAAGCTTTCCTTTGAAAAAGAATTTTATATGGGAATAGAACATGGTATGACAGGAAATACATATCCCGTTGATTATTCCTCAGTTGCTTTCTATTATTTAGACAAACCATAATAAAATCACTAATATCATTATGAATAATAATCAAATTGGATTTTTTTATTATTTATGTACTGTTGATTATTAGTGTATTATTCCTAATAAATAAGAAAACATAGTTCTTTTGAGATTCTTGTAATCACTCATTTATTTTCAATTGCCATTTATAAAAAATCTGCGATTTACAAGAATTTCAAAGGACTATTCTATTCATCACCTTTTTCCCGCCCAATAAACTCCCCCCAATATCAGCACCGCCCCCATCAGAGCAACCATCGTCAGCCGTTCTCCCAACAGAAAAGCAGAACCTATCAGCGTGAAGAGAGGATTCAGATAAATATAGTTGGAAGCTCTTATTGTTCCTAATTGTTTCAATATTACATTCCAGACTACAAAGCAAATCAAGGAAGCCAATACACCCAGGAAAAGTAAATTGAACAGAATAGCCGGCTCGAGAAGACGAGCAATGTCGAACTGCCAGGGATGAACCAGAAATGCAGGAAGAATAGTCAATACTCCATAAAAAAATATCTTACGGGTAATGAAAGTTATACCATAACGGTTGGACATTTTCCTCATTATCAAGCTATAGAATGCCCAGGAAAAAGCAGCAAGCAAAGTAAGAAAATCACCTAAAGGAGAAATTTTCAATACAAAGCTACCGTTGTAAACCACCAATGCCACACCAACCAACGCCAGTAAAGAACCGCCTATCAATCCACGGGTGGCCTTCTCCTTTTTATAAATCCACAAAGAAAGAATGGTGGTGAGCAACGGAGCCGTACAGACAATAAACGACACATTCGTCGCCAATGTAATCTCCAAAGCTGTATTTTCTGTAAAAAAGTAGAATGAACCGCCTGTCATGCCTCCTAAAAACATCCAAAATTCATCTTTCCAATTGTCGGCAAACAGTTTTCGGGGAGAAATAAGCCAAATGCCCATATAAGCTATCAGGAAACGAAGCAAGAATATTTCCTGCGGAGAAAGACCGTGCCCAATCAATACTTTCGTTGAAATAAAGGTCAGCCCCCAAATACCTACCGTAAGGACGGCAACAAGATGATAAGTATAATTTTTCATTGCGTTCATACACTTCCGACAAGTCGCACAAATATACGTACTTTCTTTTTTCAATACAATGAAACCAACCATAAATAATGTTCAAGGAGGATTTACTAAAACTCGAAGGAAGATTTACTAAAACGGGAGGAAAGATTTAGTAAATCTTTAAACCCCTTATTAGAAGCCTATTGAACGAACTCTCATTTATCGGCAGAATAATAAACAACAATCTGCCGAATACACAGACAAAAAACACAAAGGATGAAATCTTCCCAGACTTCATCCTTCGCTATATCCTAAAAATCTTTTAGTAAATATCCTATTGAATTAATTTAGCTATTATTTGTATTGCAAACAAAAAATTAGTTTTAAAAGCACATCACAAATGTAAGTAATAAAAAGTGAATTATCAAGTCTTTGCCATTGTTTTTTATGTTACTTCGCTACAAATCTGAAAATAAACCCGTAACTTTGCACCGATATTAACCGAATACTAACCGGTTTTAACCATTGAATAAACAATGTTTTCAACAAAATATTAATAAGTACCACTATGGAATACAATTTCAGGGAAATTGAAAAGAAATGGCAGAAAAGGTGGGTGGAAAACAAAACCTACCAAGTGACGGAAGACGAAACGAAGAAAAAATTCTATGTACTGAACATGTTCCCCTACCCCTCCGGTGCGGGATTGCATGTAGGTCATCCGCTGGGATATATTGCTTCGGATATTTACGCCCGCTACAAACGACTGCAAGGTTTCAATGTACTGAATCCCATGGGATATGACGCTTACGGACTTCCAGCAGAGCAATATGCCATACAAACGGGACAGCACCCTGCAATTACGACCGTCAACAATATCAACCGATACCGTGAACAGTTGGATAAGATAGGTTTCTCTTTCGACTGGAACCGCGAAATCCGTACCTGCGAACCGGAATATTACCATTGGACCCAATGGGCATTCCAAAAGATGTTCAACAGCTACTACTGCAACGATGAAAAGCAGGCACGTCCCATCCAGGAACTGATTGAAGCATTCAGCCAAACCGGTACCGAAGGAATAAACGTGGCTTGCAGCGAAGAACTGAGTTTCACCGCCGCAGAGTGGAATGCCAAGAGCGAAAAGGAACAACAGGAAATCCTGATGAACTACCGTATAGCCTATCTGGGCGAGACGATGGTAAACTGGTGCCCTCAGCTGGGAACCGTACTTGCCAACGATGAAGTGGTGGACGGCGTAAGCGAACGAGGCGGCTTCCCCGTCATTCAAAAGAAGATGCGTCAATGGTGTCTCCGTGTATCTGCCTATGCACAACGCTTGCTGGACGGACTCGATACCATCGACTGGACCGAATCCCTGAAAGAAACCCAAAAGAACTGGATAGGACGCAGCGAAGGCGCTGAAATAGAATTCAAGGTAAAAGACAGCGATTTGGAATTCACTATCTTCACCACCCGTGCAGATACCATGTTCGGCGTCACCTTCATGGTATTGGCTCCCGAAAGCGAACTGGTACAGCAACTTACCACCGACACACAGAAAGATGAAGTAAACGCTTATCTGGAACGCACCAAGAAACGTACCGAACGCGAACGTATTGCCGACCGTAGCGTTACCGGTGTATTCTCCGGAAGCTATGCCATCAATCCCTTTACCGGTGAGGCAGTTCCCATCTGGATAAGCGACTATGTACTTGCAGGATACGGTACGGGTGCCATCATGGCTGTGCCTGCGCACGACAGCCGTGACTATGCTTTTGCCAAGCACTTCGGTCTCGAAATTCGTCCGTTGGTAGAAGGCTGCGATGTAAGCGAAGAGAGCTTCGATGCCAAAGAAGGCATTGTATGCAACTCTCCACGCGAAGGCGTTACTCCCTATTGCGACCTCTCACTGAACGGGCTGACCATCAAGGAAGCGATTGCCGCTACCAAGAAATATGTGAAAGAGCATAACTTGGGACGTGTAAAGGTGAACTTCCGTCTGCGCGATGCCATCTTCTCACGCCAGCGCTATTGGGGCGAGCCGTTCCCGGTTTACTACAAGGACAACATGCCTTACATGATTGACGAGAGCGCCCTCCCTCTGGAACTGCCCGAAGTAGCCAAATTCCTGCCTACCGAAACCGGTGAACCTCCATTGGGACATGCCGCAAAATGGGCTTGGGATACCGTAAACAAATGCGTCGTAGAAAACGAAAAGATAGACAACATCACCGTCTTCCCGCTGGAACTCAATACTATGCCCGGATTTGCCGGTTCAAGCGCCTATTATCTGCGCTACATGGACCCACACAACAACCAGGCACTTGTAGACAAGAAAACGGATGAGTACTGGCACAATGTAGACCTTTACGTAGGCGGTACCGAACATGCCACCGGTCACTTGATATACTCCCGTTTCTGGAATAAGTTCCTGTACGACCTCGGCATTTCCGTAGCCGAAGAACCGTTCCAAAAGCTGGTGAACCAAGGTATGATTCAAGGACGGAGCAATTTCGTCTATCGCATCAAAGATACCAATACATTCGTGTCCCTAAATCTGAAAGACCAGTACGACACTACCCCACTCCACGTAGATGTGAATATCGTATCCAATGATGTTCTGGACCTTGAAGCCTTCAAGGCATGGCGTCCAGAATACGAAACTGCCGAGTTTATTCTGGAAGACGGCAAGTACATCTGTGGATGGGCTGTGGAAAAGATGAGTAAATCCATGTTCAACGTTGTCAATCCCGATATGATTGTCGACAAATACGGTGCCGACACTCTCCGCATGTACGAAATGTTCCTCGGCCCGGTAGAACAATCAAAGCCGTGGGATACAAACGGAATAGACGGTGTGCACCGCTTCATCAAGAAGTTCTGGTCACTGTTCTACGACCGCAACGACAATTATCTGGTAACGGATGAACCTGCCACCAAGGAAGAACTGAAATCCCTCCATAAACTGATTAAGAAAGTGACGGGAGACATCGAGCAATTCTCTTACAACACAAGTATCAGTGCCTTTATGATTTGTGTAAACGAGTTGTTCGGAATGAAGTGCAGCAAGAAGGAAATCCTGAACCAGTTTATCATCGTTCTGGCTCCCTTTGCTCCGCATGTATGCGAAGAGTTGTGGGAGACACTGGACAATGCAGGCTCCGTATGCGATGCCAAGTGGCCGGTATGCAACGAAGAATACCTGGTGGAAGATACGGTCAACTATACGGTTTCCTTCAACGGAAAAGCACGGTTCAACATGGAGTTCCCGGCAGATGCGGCATCGGATGCCATCCAGACTGCTGTATTGGCCGACGAACGTTCTGAAAAATGGATGGAAGGCAAGTCCATCGTCAAAGTAATCGTAGTGCCGAAGAAGATTGTGAACATCGTTGTCAAATAACAGATATGCAAATTACAAAACCAACCAAAGCGGAAGTGACGAGAGAGCTGAAGGATTATATCTTCATCACTCTGGGACTCATCAGCTATGCACTGGGATGGGCGGCATTCCTCATTCCCTATCAGATTACGACCGGAGGTACTACCGGTATCGGTGCCATCATCTATTATGCCACCGGATTTCCCATCCAGTGGTCATACTTCATCATCAATGCCGTACTGATGACTTTTGCCATCAAGATACTCGGACCGAAGTTCAGTATCAAGACTACGTTTGCCATCTTCGGACTCACTTTCTTCTTATGGTTTTTCCAGTTGCTGGTGAACGGTTCGGACGGCGTCCCTCCCCAACTGCTGGGCGAAGGACAAGACTTCATGGCTTGCCTGATAGGTGCGGCAATGTGCGGTGCCGGACTGGGTATCGTGTTCAACTGCAACGGCAGCACGGGAGGTACGGACATCATTGCAGCCATCATCCATAAATACAAGGATGTCACGCTGGGACGCATGATTATGGCTTGCGACTTCATTATCATCAGTTCCTGCTATGTGGTATTCCATGACTGGCGACGCGTGATATTCGGTTTTGTAACTTTGTTTGTCATCGGATTTGTACTGGATTACATAGTCAACAGTGCCCGGCAATCCGTCCAGTTCTTTATTTTCTCCAAAGAATATGAAAAGATTGCCGACCGCATCACCAAAGAAACCCATCGCGGTGTAACGGTACTCGACGGTATCGGCTGGTACAGTAAACACAACGTGAAGGTACTGGTCGTCCTTGCCTACAAACGCCAATCGGTAGAAATATTCCGGATGGTGAAAGATATAGACCCGAACGCTTTCATTTCCCAAAGTTCCGTCATCGGTGTATACGGAGAAGGTTTCGACCGGTTGAAAGTGAAATAGGGACTTGTATAAGCCACAAGTATAAGGAGAACATAATATGAGAAAGAAATTTGTATTTGCCACCAACAATTCACACAAACTGGAAGAAGTGACTGCCATTTTGGGAGAGAAGGTCGAACTTCTCAGCATGAAGGATATCAAATGCGATACTGACATTCCGGAAACTGCAGACACACTTGAAGGAAATGCTTTGCTGAAAGCAAGATATATCTTCGATAACTATCATCTGGACTGTTTTGCCGATGATACCGGTTTGGAAGTGGAGGCCCTTGGTGGGGCACCGGGTGTATATTCCGCCCGTTATGCCGGCGATGCACACAATTCGGAAGCAAACATGAAGAAGTTGCTGAAAGATATGGAGGGCATCGAGAACCGGAAAGCGCAATTCCGTACCGTATTTGTACTTATCATCGACGGAAAGGAACATCTGTTTGAAGGCATCGTGAAAGGAGAAATCACGAAAAACAGAAAAGGCGCTTCAGGCTTCGGTTACGATCCCATATTCATTCCCGAAGGATATACGCAGACTTTTGCAGAAATGGGGAATGAACTGAAGAATAAAATCAGTCACCGGGCATTGGCCACTAACAAGTTGTGTAAGTTCTTAATGAGATAATGTTTTTAATGTGCCAATGTGCTAATTGGCTGCGCTGTCACGCCGAAAGGTCATTGGCACATTGGCATATCAGCACATTATAACCCCAGTTGAGCCGATATTTCCAACATCCTCTTAATCGGTTTCACTGCTTTTTCTGCAATCTCAGCATCCACCTTTATTTCCGGTGATTCGTTTTTCAAACAATCATAAAGCTTTTCCAGTGTATTCAGCCGCATGTAACTGCATTCATTGCAGGCACAAGTGCTGTCGTTGGGAGGAGCCGGAATAAATGTTGTCTGCGGGCATTGTTTCTGCATCTCGTGCAGGATACCGCTTTCGGTAGCTACAATGTAGCTCTTTTCGGGATATGCCACTGCGTACTTCAGCAAAGCTGCCGTAGAGCCTACCACATCGGCCAGTTTCAAGACTGTACTCTTGCATTCGGGATGTGCCAGTACCACCGCATCGGGATGCTGCTGTTTTATTTCAACAATCTTTTCAACCGAGAATTCCTCGTGTACATGGCATGCGCCATCCCATAATAACATATTTCTTCCGGTAATGGAGTTGATATAATTACCTAAGTTCCGGTCCGGACCAAAGATTATTTTCTCATCTTTGGGGAAGCTTTCCACAATCTGCTTTGCATTGGTAGAAGTTACCACCACATCGGTCACCGCCTTTACGGCAGCCAGCCGTTGTGTTCACATAGGATATCACCGTATATCCGGGATGCTCTTTGACAAACTGACTGAATTTGTCTGCCGGACAACTGTCTGCCAACGAACAGCCTGCCGCCATATCGGGCACCAGTACCTTCTTGTCGGGACAAAGCACCTTCGCCGTTTCTCCCATGAAGTGCACACCGCACATCACGATGATGTCCACCTCCGTTCGGGCCGCCCATTGCGCCAAAGCCAGACTGTCGCCCACGTAATCGGCTATATCCTGTATTTCACCTTTCTGGTAGTAATGGCCCAGAATGATTGCGTTCTTCTCCTTCTTCAGCTGCTTGATAGCTTCTATAAGATTATCCATAATTATATTTTTTAATTTCTCTTTCTTCTTTAAAAATCCTTTGATAGTGATGATAGGCTGTTAATAGTGTGGACAAATAAATACGATTTTTCTTGCCCATGAAGTTATTAGTATCAAGCTGAATTTTACTCTTATGCTTATAAACCGGGGTTTTTAAGTTTATCCGTTGATAATAAGACTTCTGCTAAACAGCATTAACATGTTGTTAATAATATGCAAAGTTAATAACTTTAGAGTTATAAACCGATGAAACCAGGCTGAAAAATATGTTGAATGAAGCCTGGAAAATTCTCCTTAACTTTTTTGGTTTGTTCGTTTCACTGCTGTAATATGCAGACCTTTGAATAATGCAAGGATTATTTTTAAAATTGTTTCCCTATTGTATTGACACCTTTTCAACGGTTATTAACCGGGATATAAACGGAAAAAAAGTATCTTTGCAGGGAGATTTAAAAGTATATTGTCATGCGTAAACTGAAGATAACTGAACTGAATCGTATTAGTGTAGAGGAATTTAAGGAAGCCGAAAAACTGCCTTTGGTAGTGGTATTGGATAATATCCGCAGTCTCCATAATATAGGTTCCGTTTTCCGTACTTCGGATGCTTTCCGCATCGAGTGCATTTATCTTTGTGGCATTACAGCTATCCCACCCCATCCGGAGATGCACAAAACAGCTTTGGGAGCGGAATTTACCGTAGATTGGAAATATGTTGATAACTCTGTTGAAGCTGTTGATAACCTAAAATCCGAGGGATACATCGTTTATTCTGTAGAGCAGGCAGAAGGTAGTGTGATGCTGGACGAACTGGTGCTGGACAAGACTAAAAAGTATGCTGTGGTAATGGGAAATGAAGTGAAGGGTGTTCAACAAGAAGTGATTGACCATTCGCACGGTTGCATTGAAATTCCTCAATACGGCACAAAGCATTCGTTGAATGTATCGGTTACGGCGGGTATTGTTATTTGGGATTTATTCAAGAAACTGAGATAATAACAGGGCTGTTAATAAGCTGTCAATATATCGGGTTTGTTGGAGCTATAGATCGAACACGGTGCATCTATAGATCCAGCGTGTTGCATCTATAGATCCAATAAACTAGTTCTATATAGGTATGATGAGAGATTTTATGAACAGTGGTTGATTATAAAAATCAACCACTTTATTCATTGTAAATTAATGCTTTATCTCCTACTTTATCCTTTTTGTTAACCATGTATTCAACACATATCGGTTGTATGTGGAAAACTTGCTGTACAGTTGGTGTCTTTTCTTATTTTTTGTATATTTGCTGAATATATATAAATCATATCGATATGAAAAAGATAATATCTTCATGGATAGGCATTTTTGTAGGTTGTACTATTCTGGCAGCAGGTTTTGTTTACTTTATCAATCCTTATAATCTTGTTCCTGGCGGGGTGTATGGAGCTAGTATTGTGCTTCATAATCTGTTCCCTTCTATTCAGGTAGGTACTTTCGGTTATATGTTTGATATTCCTTTGCTTATCATTTCCGTGCTGGTACTGGGAGCAAAATTGGGAGCACGTACTATCGTGGCGGCACTATTCACTCCGCTTGCCATGAATGTGCTGTCTCTCCTCTCCTATCCTTCTGAAGAAGCGCTCCATCAGTTGGACCCTACACAGTTGCTGGGTGGCAGTCTGAATATGTCCGACCATTTGATGCTGACTTCTGTGATTGGTGCGGTGGTTATCGGTATAGGCTGTGGTATTGTAGTGCGTAGCCGGGCTACTACAGGAGGTACGGATATTGTGGCGATGATATTGCAGAAATATTGCCATATACGTTTTTCAAAGGCGATACTGCTGGTAGATGGCATTGTGGTGGGATTCGGCCTATTGGTTATCGGTTTCGGTATCGGAAATCCGGATGATGCTACACAACCTTCGTGGCATTTGTCTTTCTATTCACTGATAGCTATTTTTGTCACTTCAAGGGTATTGGCCTATGTGATAAATGGGGAGAAGAATGACAAGATACTGTTTGTCATCAGTGATATGCGCCTTACCGCTTTGCACGACTATATTCTTAAAGATTTGGACCGTACAGCCACTTGCATCAAAAGTAGTGGTCTTTATACCAATGTAGACAAGGAAATGCTGTTTCTTGTGGTGAGTTACAAGGAAGTGGTAGGTATCAAGCAGAAGATAAGGGAAGTAGACCCAAAGGCTTTTGTAGTGGTTACCGATGCTTATGATGCATTTGGTGAAGGTTGGAAAGAGCTTCCGATGGCAGGAGAGGTACAACCCGAATAGGTAGTAATAAACAATTGTTCATTCTGTTATTAACTGAATATATAGCTTAATATCAATTGTTTAATAACTGATTATTTATGTTGCTAACATAGTTTTCAACATGGTGTTAACGATAAGTTTTTTGTTTGAATGAACGGTATTGTTGCGAAGTCGATGATGTGGAACTTATGGCATGGTTGCCATAAATTGAGTGCAGGTTGTAAGCATTGTTATGTTTATCGTGGTGATGCCCGGCGAGAGGTGGACAGTTCGGTGGTGGTGCGGACAAAAAACTTTGACCTGCCTTTGCGTAAAAAGCGTAACGGAGAATTCAAGATACCACCTGGAACATTTGTCTACACCTGCTTTACTTCCGATTTCTTTGTGGAAGATGCTGACAAATGGCGGGCCGAAGCATGGGAGATGATTCGTTGTCGCAGTGACCTGCATTTTATGATGATTACCAAGCGTATAGACCGTTTTTCTGACTGTCTGCCCGATGATTGGGGAGACGGATATGATAATGTAACCATTTGTTGTACGGTTGAAAACCAGACTTGCGCCGATTATCGCTTGCCCATCTATAGGAGAGCTCCCATAAAGCATAAGATAATAATCTGTGAACCGCTGCTGGAAAGGATAGATTTAAGTACTTATGCTGTTGGCGAATGGATTGAACAGATAGTTGCAGGGGGAGAATCCGGTTACGAAGCCCGCCCTTGTGATTTTGAATGGGTGATGGACCTTCGCAGAATTTGTGTGGAAAATAAAGTGGACTTCTGGTTCAAGCAGACCGGTTCTAAGTTCGTCAAAGACGGAAAGACATATAATGTGAAACGCCAATTTCAACATTCGCAGGCACGCAAGGCGGGAATAAACATCAGTTTATAATTGTCCGCTTTCTACCATCAATATCACCCGTTCGGTCAATGCATCGTCTCCCATAGGGTCGTATTGTTTTTTTAGACTGGCGCCGAAGAGTGCGGCAAAAGTCTGGTAGAAACCGGCTTTGAAAGGGCCCATAAAAGCTTTTACCAGTTCATATCCGGTGGAGTTGGTCTGTCGGTCTACCAGTTTTATTAACAGTTTACCTTGGGCAAAGGTAAGTTTCTTCATGCGGGGAGTGTATTGCTCCTTCAAGCTTTTCTCTACTGCTTTCATGTGTTTCTGGCGGGCTTTCTCGGTGGGCAGGGTCATCATGTATTCGTAGGTTTCAATGATGGCACGGTTAATCTCCTTGGAGATGGGAAGTACCTTCTTTACGTCACGAATGAGTTTGTAGTACTTGTTCATGTCGCGCTTGTTCTTGAATTTAAGCGGCTTGAAGATGTAGACAGTGGGGAGCTTGACATAAGGGATGGTATCTCCTTCGTAAACGCACATGGGAGTAAGATAGACACTCTTTTGCGCAGCAGACTGTGGTTGCTGCTGTGCAAAACATTTCAGGCTTCCGAGAGAAAGAAACATGATGAGTATTACTATGTTAAGCCTTGCGTTCATGTTGCAAAAGTACACCATTCTGTGTAATGTTGTTGCATCATGTTGATTTTTCCTTGCTCAATTAACTTATTTAAGGTAACTTCGCTTCCCAAAACATGAAAGTGACCTACTATTAATGGAATTACTCAAGATAGGAGTTTTTGTAAGTATGCTGTCAATGACTCCTATGCTTGAAGCTCAAAATATATCCGGCCTTCAGAAAGAACAGCCTTTACTTCTTTTGGAAGAAAATTTGGAACAACTTTCCATCGGGAATGAGGAAGAATACGGTTGGGAAGATGAATTGGAGGAGTTGTCCCGACGTCTGCAAGAGCCTGTCAACCTCAATGCCGCCACTAAACGGCAATTGGAGCAGTTTCCTTTTCTTACGGATATACAGATAGAGAATCTTCTGGCTTATGTCTATATACACGGACAGATGCAGACCATTTATGAATTGCAACTGGTGGAGGAGATGGATAAACGTACCATCGACCTACTGCTGCCCTTTGTCTGTGTGCGGGCAGTGAAAGCGGGTAGGGGGTATCCTGCTTTAAAATCTATACTGAAATACGGGAAACACGAAACATTGGCACGTTTGGATGTACCGTTCTATATCCGTAAAGGATATGAGAAGAATTACCTGGGACCTTCCCTTTACCATTCTTTGCGCTATAATTTTCATTATGGAGATTATTTCCAAATAGGCGTGACGGGAGAGAAGGATGCCGGAGAACCCTTCTTTGCCCTGCACAACAGAAAAGGCTATGATTACTATTCTTTCTATTTTCTGATAAAGAATCTGGGGCGGCTGAAGGCTTTGGCATTGGGCAATTACCGTCTGAGCTTCGGGCAGGGACTGGTACTTAGTACGGATTTTCGTTTAGGAAAAAACATTCTCTATGTCTACAACAGAATATCGTACCGGAGGCATCCGTAAGCATAGTTCTACTGATGAGTACAATTATTTCCGGGGAGCGGCGGCAACGGTGGGAGTATTGCCTTACTTGGATATTTCGGCTTTCTATTCGCATCGCTCCATGGACGGTGTGGTGGAGGATGGCGAGATAACTTCCATTTACAAGACAGGGTTGCATCGCACGCAGAAGGAGGCAGATAAAATGAATGCCTTTGCCTTGCAGGTTACAGGAGGAAACGTGACCTATGAAAAGAGCTCTCTGAAGGTGGGAGTGACAGGGATTTACTATTTTTTCGACCGTCCTTACAAGCCTCGGTTGAACAAGTATGCAAAGTACAATCTTCATGGAAGTGATTTCTATAACGTGGGCATGGATTATAGGTATCGTCTGGGCCGTTTGGTGTGGGTGGGGGAGGCGGCAACCGGCAGTAAAGGCTATGCGTTGCTGAACCGGTTGAAGTATGGTTTTTCTTCCGATTATCATCTGCTACTTGTTCACCGATATTATTCATATGATTATTGGACTTTGTTTGGGCATTCCTTTGGCGAAAGCAGTATGCCGCAGAATGAGAACGGATGGTATCTGGCAGCAGAGGCCACACCTTTCGCCCGGTGGAAGTTTTTCACTTCACTGGATGTGTTTTCTTTTCCTTGGTGGAAATACCGTATAAGTAAGCCCTCAAAGGGAGTGGATGCCATGTTTCAGGTTACTTATACTCCTCGAAAGAGCCTTTCGATGTATTTTAATTATCGGTACAAACAGAAAGAAAGAGACGTGACGGGTACAAGCGGTGCAGTTATCGAACCTATCTATCACCATAAACTCCGTTATCGGCTGACCTATATGCCGGGAAGATATATCTTTCGTACTACAATAGATTATAACCACTTCCGTCAGCAGGATGGGGAAGGGTATCGCTTTGATAGACGGCAAGGTTATCAGTGTACTCAATTTTGCTCGTACACTTTCCCCTTCCCTCTGTCAGTTTCCGTGCAGGGAACCTGGTTTCATACGGACGATTACGATTCGCGTGTTTACGCCTCCGAGCGTGGATTGTTATATACTTTCTATACCCCTTCCTTCTATGGCAAAGGGTTCCGTTACTCCGCTCATCTGCGATATGATTTGAGTAAGAACTTCATGTTTCTTGCCAAATTCGGACAGACGGTTTATCAGGATAGGGAGACGATTGGTTCGGGCAATGATGAGATACCGGGAAATAGGAAAGCGGACTTGCAGATGCAACTGCGTATCAAGTTTTAGA